>Ga0255344_1000554_pt1 | contig 57870 bp, 50 predicted proteins | sample wastewater_treat_5_FD_192414 | JGI IMG/M metagenome (GOLD analysis project Ga0255344, IMG submission 192414) | Wastewater microbial communities from Lulu Island WWTP, Vancouver, Canada - plant18 | ecosystem: Engineered > WWTP > Wastewater > Unclassified | place: Canada: Vancouver, British...
TTATCTTATCCATAGCAGGTTGTGGTTTCTCCTTATTGCTTTTATTGGCGTATTAACAATAACGGATACTATCACTTCCTGCTATTTTTCATTAGTCACTGTCCAATATGTAGTGTAATCCTACAGTGACAGAATTGCACGAAATGCGCATCCACGCCAAGCAATTACGCTATACGATGGAAGCCTTTGAGGAACTTTATGGTTTTCCAATCACCCCCTTTATCAACCAAACCAGGAAAATTCAGGCATTGTTGGGTTCGATCCATGACACCGATGTTTGGATGAGGATGATCCCGGTATTTATCGAAGAAGAAGAACAAAGGATCACGAATTGCTTCGGTAACAACCGACGCCTGCGCAGGCTTTTGCCTGGATTGAGTGCCTTCAGCACTGAACGGAAATTGAGTCGTGACGAGAAATACCAGGAATTTATCGCGTTCTGGGATGAGACGCTTGAGACAGGTGTATGGGATGAATTGATTTTCTTAATTGGTAATCCTCAATCACCAGCCGACTTATTTTCTCCTTGTGCTGAAAGTTCCTGACTTTATTCAGGATTTTTACGGCATGCTGCTATGTCCATGTCTAAAACACACTCTCTAATCGTCGTCCTTCAGATTGCTCTCCATGCGTTTGAGGAAAATGTAGTTTATTCCAGCAATTACTGACATCACAACAAATAAAAGCAAGTAGCCGATGTGTTTGTTTTTTTCGCCGATCAGCATGGTGAATTCTGACATGCCACCAATCCCAGAAATCAAGCTGAGAGGCATAAAAATAGTTGTGATCAAGGTCAAGCGACGCATGATCGCATTGGTGCGGTTGGAGGTCTGAGCCATTCGGTTGTTAATTATCGAAAGATGTATCTCCATCAGGCTGGTCACCTGATCGCGTGCTGTTTCTGAAATTTCATAATATTTTGACAGATGATCATAAATATCGCGGTAATAGATCAGTGACTTCTCAGTGATAAAGGGACTGTCCTGGCGGAGGAGTTTGTTGACGACTTCGCGCTCGTAAAAAAGGGATCGGCGGATAGTCATCAGATCCCTTCGGGAATCAAGGAGGGTGGAGAGGTCAAAATCACCATCTCCTTCCAGAATACGGTCTTCATCCTGGTCGAGCTTGTTTTCGATGCTGTCAATGGCATAAAATTTTCGATCAACCACCATGTCGATCATCAGATGAGAGAGGAAGGAAGGTCCCAGTTTGACCTTATTGATTTCGCGTTCCACTGACTTGTTGATACCTGCCAATAGAGGCATACCAAGTTGGTTGAGATGAGAAATGCTGATCAGGAATTTTTCTCCCAGGAAAAGGTCGATTTCGTGGGTAAGCAGTTCTTCTTCTGTTTTTTCATAAAAATTGAAAATCATAAAGGAGTAATTAGGATAAAGATCGAGTTTGGGCAGTTGATCTTCCGACAGGCTGTCTTCAATTGACAGGGGGTGAATGCCAAAATGCGATACCAAAGGCTCCAGCTGATGGATGGTCGGTTCGCAGTAATCAAACCAAACATAACCATCAGGTGGCATATTCTTCAGGGCAGTCTCAGCATCTTTATGCTGCAGCAGTCCGGTTTCAAGTGAAATGGTGAAAAAATGCGCTTTATTTTGTGGTGACAAGCTGTGATAGTTGGGGCTCAGTTCTGTCATTAAAGCCTCCTTTACCTGTAAGTAAGTTTTATGAATGGAGTGAACGGGTTCCAGTCCAGGAGTTTCGCGAAATGAAGCAGTGAAATTTTGCGCCCGGATTGAATGATCTTTCGTTTGGCAAGCATCTGTGGGAGCTTTTTCAGCGCATCTCTTTTTCCCTGGCGCAAAGCTTTGCCGGCTGGAATAAACAGGCTGGCAAGTAAATAAAGCAGGTTAAAAAAGACATGCGCCGGCAAAAGTAAGTAAAAAAGCAAGCCAGGCATGTTTTTAACGAAGGTCCAGATGAGATTACGCTGACCGTAATAAGTTGAAAACGCGCTGCGCGAAGCGGTGGAACCGGAGCCGACATGGTGGACAATGGCATCGGGCAGATAGATAAAGGAAAATCCTGCCAACTGAAGGCGCAGATCGAGATCAAGGTCTTCCATATAGGCAAAAAAATCCTCGTCAAAGCCACCTACCAATTCGAAAGCCTGCCGAGGGTAAGCCGAGGCTGCCGCGCAGGCGCTGATGACGTAGCGTAGACGCTGGCTGCTTTTGCCAACAGGCTGATGGTGGTTTTTGCGGAGAGCCAAACCACTGGCATGATAGACATTCCACTCACCGTCCAATAGGTTAGGCTGATTGGCATTAATCAATCGGGAAGCAAAGCAGTGGTTGGGATGATTCATGGCAGCCTGGTGCAGCTTATCCAGCCAATCCAGTTCGGGAAAGGCATCGCCGTTGAGTAAAACCAGGTATTCACCCAGTGCATGGCGGGCAGCCAGGTTGTTGCCTCCCGTGAAGCCGAGATTATGATCGGATCGAAGAATTTTCAGATCCAGTTGTGGGTGTTGAGCAAGCAGATCAGGATCAGGAGGATTATCGGCGCCATTATTAAGCAGGATCACTTCAAAATCCCTGTATGTTTGCTGGTCAAGTGCGTCTAAACATTTGGGCAGATATTGCTCGCTCTTCCAAAAAAGAATAAGGATTGAAAAAAAAGGTTTGCTCATCTTTTGAAACTCTGGCTCTAATTATAGTTTAGGTCAGGTGAAATAATCGGGGTTAAAAAGCAGCAATTCTCAGTATGAAAGCAATATAAAGCTGCTTGCGTGTTGGGTCCTTTTCCCGATGTGCTCTCCTGACCATGCCCATTGCTAAAATTAGAATTGCTGGGTTTAAAAAATTGTGATCCAGATTTCGTTTGGCTTTGTTCCAATTACAGTTCCAATTGCGAAGTCTGCCACTATCATCCTATGGTAAGATTAGAAATTGCTCAAGCCTATTAATCTGAAGGTGAATTGATTGATTAACTCTACAAAACCAGTTTACGATTCCGCGAATAATCGTGTCTCGGCTATAGCCGAATTAAAAGAGCTAAGCAAGTATCGCTATTTGCTCGGTCAGCTAGTTCGACGGGATATTTTGACACGTTATAAGCGTTCTGTTTTGGGTGTTGCCTGGACTATGCTCAATCCTTTAGGCACGATGCTCATTCTGACTTTCGTCTTTTCCAACTTTTTCAAAACAGAAGTTGCTCACTTTCCGGTCTATATTTTGAGCGGTTTACTGGTCTGGAACTATTTCTCACAGGCCACCAATGCTGCCATCAGTGGTTTGGTTTGGGGCGGCAGTTTGCTAAAGCGAATTTATATCCCCAGCGCGGTTTTTGGTGTATCAGCTATCGGGACAGCACTGGTTAACCTGATTATTTCAATTGTGCCGCTTGTAATCGTTATGCTGGTAGATAGGGCTCCCTTCTATTGGTCATTGTTATTTTTGCCGGTCTCGATTGTGATCTTAACGGCTTTCACGCTTGGATTTGGTTTGTTCATTTCATCACTGGCGGTCTTTTTCCCAGATGTTGGTGAGATGTACCAGGTTTTATTGACTGCTTGGATGTATCTGACCCCAATCATCTACCCTGAAACCTTAATATCGCCTAATTTATTGCCGTTTTTCAAGATCAACCCAATGTATTGGATGGTCAAAATGTTCCGCCTGCCAATTTTTGAAGGGCGCATTCCTAACTGGCAGGAACTTTTGCCGGCATTTGCCTGGGCGGTTGGAATGCTCGTGTTTGGCTGGATTTATTTCACTTCTAAATCAGAGGAGTACGCTTACCGTGTCTGATTCGCAAGCTGATCTGGCCCAAAAATTTGAAAGGGTGCCCTATATTATTCAACTCGAAAATGTTTCAGTGAGTTATCGTCTGCCTTCTGAACGCATTGGCACATTTAAGGAATATGCCATTCGCACCCTGCAGCGCAAAATCAAGATTGAAAACTTCTGGGCTTTAACTGATATAAGCCTGACGGTTAAAAAGGGAGAGGTTTTTGGCCTGATCGGAAACAATGGCGCTGGGAAAAGCACAATGCTGAAGGTAATTTCAAGAGTGCTTAAACCGACCAAAGGCAGGGTGAAGGTGTTTGGAAAAATTGCTCCCTTGCTTGAATTGGGTGCTGGTTTTCACCCGGAACTTTCTGGGCGCGAGAATGTTTTTTTGAACGGAGCTCTTCTGGGTTATAGTCGTGAAGAGATGGAAACTGTCTTTGACGATATTGTCGAATTCTCAGAGCTTGGACAATTTATCAATTCGCCGATCCGAACCTACTCCTCCGGTATGTACGCGCGGCTTGGTTTTGCTGTTGCGACAGCCCACATGCCCGAAATATTGATCTTGGACGAAATTCTCAGCGTCGGCGATGAGGCTTTTCAACGCAAGTGCAACATCCGCATGAAAAGTTTTCAACAGGCTGGCGCAACCGTTTTGATGGTCTCACATGGTCTGGATGGCCTGGAGAGCATGTGCGACCGCATTGCCTGGATTGATCACGGCAAACTCAAAAATGTTGGCACGCCTCAAGATGTTATATCAGCCTATCGTGAGGAGATGGCCTAATGGAATACATTCCCACCACAATCCCGGAAGTTGTCTTGATCAAGCCAAAAGTTCGTGGTGATCAACGAGGTTTTTTTATGGAAACCTTCCGCCAATCTGAGTTCGATAAATATTTTGGACCGGCTCGGTTTGTTCAGGATAATCACTCCGGCTCTGGACAGGGAATCTTGCGCGGTTTGCATTATCAGCTTAAAAACACGCAGGGCAAGCTTGTGCGGGTTGTGGTTGGCGAGGTCTTTGATGTTGCTGTTGACATTCGTCAGGGATCTCCAACATTTGGTAAGTGGGTTGGGGAGTATCTCACGGCTGAAAACAAGCATCAGTTGTGGGTGCCCGAAGGCTTCGCACACGGGTATTATGTGATCAGCGAATGGGCCGAATTCGTTTATAAAACCACCGACTATTACGCCCCTGAATGGGAACGCGGCATCCTTTGGAATGACCCCACGATTGGCATCGAATGGCCCTTGGTCAATGGAGAATTGCCAAAGCTTTCCGACAAGGATACCAAAGCGCCAACCCTAAGCGAAGCTGAAATTTTCCCGTTTGGGTGGAACCAAGAAAACAAGGAGAGGGCATGAGAAGTGTATTGGTAACCGGAGGAGCGGGTTTTATCGGCTCAAATTTTATTCATTGGCTGCTCAAGCGCGATCCCGAAGTCAGAATTGTCAACCTGGACGTGCTCACCTATGCCGGCAGTCTTGAAAACTTACACGGACTGCCCGATGAGAGCCGTCATACATTTGTTCAGGGGAAAATAACCGACTGTGAACTGATCGATCGCATTTTTGTTGAGCACAAGATCGATACCATTGTTCATTTCGCAGCAGAGAGCCATGTAGACCGCTCAATCCACAATCCTGGGGTTTTTGTTGACACCAATGTGGTTGGCACTTTTACCCTGCTCGAGGCAGCCCGCCGTTTCTGGCTGGTGGAGAAATCTCACCCTATCGAAGAGGTCCGATTCCATCATGTTTCGACTGATGAAGTCTTCGGCACGCTGGCACCGTGGGAACCACCTTTCGAGGAAGTAACTTCTTACGCGCCACGCTCTCCATACGCGGCTTCAAAAGCCTCCAGTGACCACTTCGTTCGTGCCTACAACATCACTTATGATTTGCCTATAACTATTAGCAATTGCTCTAATAACTACGGTCCCCGCCAGTTCCCTGAAAAGCTGATCCCACTGATGATTCTCAATGCCGTCAATGGTTGCCCTCTGCCGATTTATGGTGATGGTATGCAAATCCGTGATTGGTTATATGTGGATGACCATTGCGAAGCCATCTGGAAGATCGTTACCAGGGGGCGTGTCGGTGAAACTTATTGTGTGGGCGGCGATAATCAACCCCCTAACATTGAAATCGTAAAAACCATTTGCTCGATCCTGGATGAACTCCAGCCCAATTCAGAATTTACTCCCCATGAACAACTGATCACTTATGTACAGGACCGTCCCGGGCACGACCGCCGTTACGATATCAAAATCGATAAAATCCACGAAGAATTAGGCTGGCAGCCAAGCCATGACCTGACCCAGGGCTTGCTTGATACCGTTAAATGGTATCTCGACAATACCGAATGGATTGAGGCGATCACCAAACAGTCTGACCTTAACACCTGGATAAAGAAAAACTATGGAGATAGAAAGGCTTAATATGAAAGGGATCATTTTAGCAGGCGGGAAAGGAACCCGGCTATATCCGTTGACCATTGGTATAAGCAAGCAATTGCTGCCGGTTTATGACAAACCGATGATCTACTATCCACTTTCCATGCTCATGTTGGCTGGAATTCGCGATATCCTCATCATCACAACACCCGAAGACAGTGAACAATTTCAACGGATTTTGGGCGACGGCAAGCAATTGGGCTTGAACTTCCAATATGCTACCCAGGCTGTACCGCGTGGGCTGGCAGACGCTTTCATTGTCGGTAAAGAATTCATTGGTGATGATAAGGTTTGCCTGATCCTGGGCGACAACATCTTCTTTGGTCACGGCATGCCAGCGGTTTTGCGTCGGGCTGCCAGTCAGGAAAAAGGCGCGACCGTCTTTGCTTATCCGGTGCGTGACCCCGAACGCTATGGCGTGGTTGAATTTGACGAAATCGGCAAAGCCATCAGTCTGGAAGAAAAACCCGCGCTGCCGAGATCTAATTTTGCTGTTCCCGGTATTTATTTTTATGACAATCGCGTGGTTCAGTACGCTGAAGAGCTTGAGCCCTCACCGCGCGGTGAGATCGAGATCACTGACATCAACAGGCGCTATCTTGTGGATGGCGAGCTGCAGGTCGAAGTCCTGGGACGTGGCGTGGCATGGTTAGATGCCGGAACGCATGAGAGCCTTCTCCAGGCTTCTCTGTTTGTCCAGGCAGTTGAAGACCGTCAGGGGATGATGATCTCCTGTATAGAAGAAATTGCCTATCGCATGGGATACATCGACGAAGCCGGCTTGCTGAAATGCGCTGAACCGCTGGCAAGCAACGAATACGGTCAGTATTTACTGCGTTTAGTGAAAAGCGAGATTCACTAAAAATGGAAACCTGTTCGACTCTTAGGGAAATTTTTTCCTACCACAAAGGAAAATTATGCTTTAAATGGGAGTTTTATGTTAACAACTGGGATTCGTTGCTTGAGATAAAAAAATCTGAGCCAATAAATCTCCTAGAAATAGGGGTTCAGGATGGTGGATCATTAGAGATATGGGCTAAATACTTTACAAATGCTCAAAGCATTATTGGAATTGACGTTAATCCAAAATGTGCGAATCTAATCTACGATGACCCTAGGATACATTTTGTTTTGGGCGATGCCAATGTCTCAGATACTTTCCAACAAGTTACTGGTATAGTAGATACATTTGACATAGTCATTGATGATGGCTCACATATTAGCAAGGATATAATTAAATCATTCTTTCTGTATTTTGAGGTTTTAAGAGAAGGAGGTATTTACATTATTGAAGATTTGCATGCCTCCTACTGGGATGAATACGAAGGTGGTTTATACCACCCGGGCAGTTCAATTAGCTTCTTTAAAAAATTAGTTGATATCATAAATAATGAACATTGGAGAGTATCACAAACTGTTGAAGAATACCTTCATGATTTCGAAAAATATACCGAAAACGGTATTAATGAAGAAGTGCTAAGAAAAATTCAGTCAATCCAATTTTTAAACTCAATGGTTGTAATTAAGAAATCTTCTCAGGAAGAGACCAGCCTTGGTAAACCGATGCTCTCAGGATTAGAAGAAAACATTAGCGAATCCATTGAAGCGGTTAATAGCTCTGCATTTGAAAATTATTTAAAGAACATGACCGATAATTCAAACGATTTGGATACATTTGCTTTGCAACAAGCAAACGAAACACTTCAAACCAAGATTCAAACACTACAAGGTCAAAAAGATGAACTTTTTGATACGATCCAGCAAATAAAAAACTCAACTAGTTGGAAAATCACACAACCAATTAGGACTGTAAAGAATATAATTTTAAAAATCCAGGGGAAGTTATGAATAACCAGACAACAAAAAAGCGCATCCTTTTGTTCGCAAAAAACGGTCAACTAGGGCACGAACTCCAACGCACCCTGGCGCCTTTGGGCGAGATGATCACTGTTGATTTCCCTGAGGTTGATTTTAGCAAACCGCAGGATTTGGCCAAATTGGTAGAAAAAATTCAGCCGGATATTTTGGTCAACCCGGCTGCATATACGGCAGTGGATAAAGCGGAAAACGAACAGGAAATTGCGTATTTGGTCAATCGTGACAGCCCAGCGGTTCTGGCGGAAACAGCGGCAAAATTACGGATCCCGTTTTTGCATTATTCGACCGATTATGTCTACGACGGTACAAAAGGCTTGGCTTATGTTGAAACTGACGCCACCAATCCGCTGAATGTCTATGGTAAAAGCAAACTCGAAGGCGATATTGCTGTTTTGGCAGCCGGTGGAGCTGGATTGGTGTTGCGCACCAGTTGGGTCTACTCGATGCGCCAGGGCGGCTTTGTGACCAAGGTCTTGCAATGGGCAAGGCAGCAGGAAGTCATGCGCGTGGTGGACGATCAGGTCAGTGGACCGACCTCCGCCCGGATGCTGGCAGAGATCAGCGCCCTCATTCTGGCACGGGCTGGTTCGGACGCTTATGGCTGGCTCTGCGAGCGTACCGGAGTCTATCATTGTGCCGGTGATGGTGCCAGCAGTCGATACGAATGGGCAGAGAAGATACTTGAGCTTGACCCGAAAAAGGAAGAGCAGAAAGTCCGCAGGCTCGAAAGGGCGAAGAGCAGCGAATTTCCCGTCCCTGCCGATAGGCCGATGATCTCGGTGTTAAATAACGATAAACTTGAACAAACCTTTAACCTGCGTTTGCCTCCATGGCAAAAAGGCTTGGAACTGACAATGAGAGATTAGGTTTTATCTAATGAAGACAAGCAAAAAAATCATAGAGTTAAGTCCAGATAAAAAACATGAGATCGTGGTAGTACTTCATCTTTTTTATCCGGAACTCTTTGATGAAATTCGCTCCTATCTTGACAACCTGAAGGATGGATTCGACCTCTACATCTCCCTTCCAATAGAGCAAGCTGAATTCGAAAGAACAATCCGTAGTTTTTATCCAGATTCGATTATCTATTTATGTGAAAATCGTGGGCGGGATCTGGCTCCATTCATTGTTTTTCTGAATATCATTACCGCTCTGGATTATAAATATCTACTCAAAGTTCACACCAAAAAAACCTTGCATCGTGAAGATGGTTCCTTCTGGCGGAAAGACGTGTTTCATAAACTGCTGGGGTCTTCTTTACAAGTAGAAAGTATTGTGCAAGCATTTGATGATGACCTGAATTTGGCGATGATAGGGCCGGAAGAACATGTTTTGGATTCCCGCTTTTACATGGGAAAAAACAAGGAAAAAATTCAGCAGTTGCTTTATAAGAGCGGGTTTGCAAAGTCTATACCCGAAAGCTTTTTGTTTGTTGCTTCAACAATGTTTTGGGCCCGACCAGAGGTTTTTAAGCCTTTACAGAGGGCAAAACTTTCAAATGAAGATTTTGAAAAAGAGCCATTACCCAACGATGGCGGTCTTGCTCATGCAATGGAAAGATTCCTGGGGCTATTGGTCTCTATCCAAGGGAAAAAAATATCGACAATCGATGAGCACGGACAAATCCAGGACCCCGATCCTTACACACTTTATAACTTTGCAACAGCTCCGGCGCACCTTTACTTGCGAGATATCCATAAAATAGTTTACTTTCCTGCTTATCAGGACGCTTATGCAATAGAACATCTAAGGATTACTGCTCCATTACGAGCAGCAGGGATTAAACTGATATCTGGTGTTGTGAATGGAGTTGCCGATCCAAATCTGGTTTTTCAGGGCGATGCGGTCATATTTCAGCGAGAATTTCCTAAGAACATTCAGCTTTATGAGCAAATTGTGGAAAGAGCCCGGATGGCTGATAAATTCATTATCTATGAACTGGATGATCTCTTGTTTGATTTGCCCGAAACGCGTCCACACAATGGATCTGAGTATTACATAACAGCGCTTATGCCCATGATGGCAGCTCTTATTGATGCGGATCTGGTGATAGTAACAACCCAGGAATTAAGGAAGGTCGTATCATCCTATAACGAGAATGTGGTTGTGTTGCCAAATTATCTGGATGACAGGATATGGAGCTTTTCACCTCCTGGCAAGGATTTGGAGAATTTACCTATCAAGATCGGCTTTATTGACAACAAGTCATATACTGAGGATTTAGCTACTATTGCACCGGTTTTGACTAAACTTTTAGACCGATATTCTGACAGAATAAACGTAGAAGTATGGGGTACGCCTCTTCCTCCCGAATTAGAAAATAACGATCAAATTACCTGGTTTCCATCACCGAGCAAAACATACACAGAATTCGTGAGCTTTTTTAACACCTTACATTTTGATATTGTTGTTGCGCCATTGATCGATAATCTTTTCAACCGCTGTAGGAGTGGAATCAAGTTTTTGGAGTATAGCGCAATAGGCGCTCCCGGTGTTTATAGCGATCTTGCTCCTTATCAGACATTGGTGAATGATGGAGTCAACGGCTTTCTAGCCAGCAACCGCGATGAGTGGCTAGAAAAGCTTGGCCAATTGATTGAACATCCAGAACTGCGAAAACAAATGGCTTTAGCAGCCCAAAAGACTGTTAAGGAAAATTGGTTGTTGTCTGAAAATATCAAATCCTGGCTGGATATTTTTGACAGATTGAATCGGTCAGTTTATCTGGAAGATTCACAAAAGCCAATGCGAGCGCATCTCGCGAACATGATTAACAGAAAATTATTTTATCAACGCACTAATGAAACTCAACATTATCAAAATGAAATAGCAGCTCGTGATCGCACACTAAATGAGATTTATAGAAGTCGTGGTTGGAAAGTCCTGACAAAATATCGACAAGGCAGAGACAAGCTTTCTGGCGGGGTACAAACCATTAAGAGAATTATTGAGCCTGTAGCACATTTGATACCCGGTCGTTTTGCAAAAGAAATGAAGATTCTTCTCAACTCAGGGTTATTTGATTCAGATTATTATTTGCGCACAAACCCAGATGTCCGCAACGCTGGCGCAAATCCGCTTTTGCATTATTTGCGCTTTGGGGGCATTGAGGGCAGAGATCCTTCAGAAGCTTTTGATGCCGTTGCTTATTTGGATGAGAATGAAGATGTTAGGCAAGCAGGAATGAATCCACTCCTGCATTATCTCCAGTTCGGGAAACAAGAAGGAAGGAGAATTGAAGCAGTTGGTCAACGAGAAGTGTTGGAGGTAGCTGCATCGTCCAAGGCAAGCCAAACCCATGAAGTGACCCGATTAGTGCCAGATGTGCCTTTATTAGCGCAGCAAATCAAACAATTGCTATCTGAGAAGCTCAAGCCAACTTACCAAATTGCGCTCAGTCATGATAATTACCTAACAATAACTGGGGGTACACAAGCTTATATTGCTGATGAGCAAAGAGTCGCTAATCGCAAAGGTGAAAGCCATTTGCATATTTATCCATTCCGTAAGAGAAACAATCTGATATCCGATGATAGTCCGCTTTATTTAGGTCTCAATTTGGATGGGGAAGAATTTATTGAGACAGAAGCAAACGAGCTTCTTACAGCCTTGAAGGAACTACAAACAAACTGTCTATCAAAACTTATGATTCACCATTCCATGGGGTTTAGTGAAAGATTTTTGCAAAAAATTCTCAATCTCGCTGATAGTAAAGCGATCTTTTGGCTTCATGATTATTTTTCTTTGTGTCCTTCGTATAACCTGAGACGAAATGATGTCGATTATTGTGGTGCGCCAGATATCAATAGCAATGCTTGCAATTTATGTAGTTACATTAAGGCTCGCAAGGAACACTTGCCAGTTTTTGAGCGTCTTTTCGAGAAAAATGATTTTCAGATTGCAACACCCAGTCAATTTACCTATGACTTATGGCAGTCGCGTTTTCCTGTTCAAGTAAAGGCTACGGTAATTCCACCCGCAAAATTGTGGTGGAATTTAAATTCAACCAACCGATATAGTGGAGGTGTGTTAAGAGTGGCTTTTCCAGGCTATCCTTTGGATTATAAAGGTTGGCCGGTATGGTTGCGCCTCTCAGAAGCCTTACATGAGAACAAAGACTTCAAGTTCTTCCATTTTTCCAACCGACAGGGCGAGGAAGGCTATTACAAGCGAATTGATGTCACTGTTACAAAAGAGTATCGGAATGCTATGATCGACAGTCTCAAATGGAATCAAATGGATGTGGCTCTTTTATGGTCCACCGTAGCGGAAACCTTTTCTTTCACCCTATACGAAGCTTTGGCTGCAGGATGCTTCATTCTTACCAATCCAAAAAGCGGCAACATTCAGGACTACATAAAAAGAAATCCTAAAAGAGGTATGATTTTCGAAGATGAAGATGCTTTACTGGAAGCCTTTGAATCGGGAGAAATTGTTGAACGAGTAAAAACTTATCAAAAAGATGGAAAGCCACAGGCTAAGCTTATCTATGGTAGCCTGGAGGAGAAGAATTAATGATCGTTTATACCAGTATTACCCTAAACTACTTGCCAAAAGCCAAAATCCTTGCCAAAACTCTTAAGCAGTTTCACCCAGACTGGCAGTTTCATCTTCTCGTAAGTGACAAAATCCCTCAGCCGAAACATGCCTTGTTTGAAGAAGAGCTTAGTCAGCCTTGTTTTGATAAAGTGGTTTATGCTGAAGATCTCCCGATCGAGAACATAAAAGGCTGGATTTTCAGGCACACTGTAGTTGAGATTTGTACAGCGGTTAAGGGCCCGTATTTGCAGGTTCTGGCAGATGAAGGTCATGAAAAAATCATGTATATTGATCCAGATATTGCCATTTTTAATTCCTTATCCCCATTAGAAGAATGGATGAACGATTATGGGATATTGCTTGCGCCTCATTTGCTTGATTACACAGATAACACACAATCGATCCAGGATAATGAGATCATGGGGACCATGCGTCACGGAACCTTCAATCTCGGTTTCCTTGGCATCAATAGCAGCAAAAGAGATGGTAGGCGCTTTGTGGATTGGTGGTCTTCGCGATTGCGCAATTATTGTTACGCGGATTATGAAAGAGGGCTTTTTACTGATCAGAAATGGGTTGACCTGGCTCCCTCGTATTTTGAAAATTTACTTATACTTCGGGATCCTGGTTACGATGTTGCTTCCTGGAATTTGGATTGTCGGGAAATAACTTTTAGCCCGGAAGGCCAACTAAGAGTAAACAAAAAATATCCCCTGAGGTTTTATCACTTTACGGGTTACGATTCTGGCGCCGGGATGAACGTGATTGCTTCCCTAACGTCTGGAGGGGCTAATCCGGTAGTTAAAGAACTTTGGTCCTGGTATATTCGTCAACTCGATCTAAATGGTCATCAGGAGATGAGAAGTATCAAAAGCTTTTATGACACCTTCGATAACGGAACTAAAATCGACAAAGAAATGCGTTTGCTTTATCGCCGATCACCTGATTTGCAGGAAATCTTTACCAATCCATTTGATACCGACGAAGGCAAAGGTGGCTACCTGGCCTGGTGGCGAAAGGATAGACCCAAACCAGCCAAAGAGGCAACCACTGCTGAGGCACCCGTTGTGGCACCTGTTGTTCAAACTGTGGTTGAAGAAGCAAGCCGTATTGAAAAATTGCAGGCAAAAGTCTATCTGGAGATAGTCGAAAGAGAACGTTATGAACGAGATGAAGAGTATGTGCCCTTGCTGAACGTCTCTATCTCAGCTGATGAGTCGCTGATAAAGTTAATTGCTTTTTACTTGCCACAATTTCATCCCATCCCAGAAAATGACGTATGGTGGGGAAAGGGCTTTACCGAATGGGCTAATGTTTCTCGTGCGGTACCACAGTTCCTTGGCCACTATCAACCTCACATGCCTGGCGAACTGGGTTTTTACGATCTTAGAGTCGAAGATGTCCACTTCAGACAAATTGAATTAGCCAAGCAATATGGATTATATGGATTTGCCTATCATCACTATTGGTTTGGTGGAAAACGCTTGTTGGAAATGCCTGTAGATCGTTTTTTGGCAAACAAGAAAATGGATTTCCCTTTCCTACTTGTTTGGGCAAATGAGAACTGGACCCGACGTTGGGATGGACTGGAAGATGAAGTTTTGATTGCTCAGGAACATTCTCCCGAATCGGATAAGGCTTTTATTCGAGATTTAGCTCCTTATCTTCGTGATGATCGCTATATCCGCATTGGCGATCGACCAGTGTTGATTGTTTATCGGGCTAACATTTTGCCCGAGCCTAAAGCAACCGCTGAAAGATGGCGGGAATACTGCTTACAAAATGACTTGGGCGATCCATATCTTATTGCAGCGCAGACCTTTGGACTGTATGACCCCAAGAGCGTCGGCTTTGATGCTGCGGTTCAATTTCCACCTCATAACGAGTGGCATAGTAGTGATCTGATGATTCAGGTAAATACTGACCTGGCAAACCCAGGCTACTCATCTTACATTTTAGATTATCAAAAAATGGTGGAGTTTCAGGAAGAGCAAACCGAACCATCGGAATATCCGCTTTATAAAACCGTTTTTCCGAGTTGGGATAGCGAACCGCGTAAGCCAGGCAGGGGTACGATTTATGCAGGAGCCAAACCAAGTTTATACCGATGTTGGCTCCAGGCAGCCTGTAACTGGACAATGAGTAATCATCCTGTCGGAGAGCGCTATGTTTTTATTAATGCCTGGAACGAGTGGGCTGAAGGTGCTCACCTGGAACCTGATCGACGCTTTGGATATGCCAATTTGCAAACAACCATGGAAGTTTTGGGCTTATTTAAGGAGAAATCAAATGGTCGATCCGAGGATGCATAGGTTTATAGTCAGATTTCAGAAAGCCTTTCAAATATTGAAGCAGGAAGGCTTGGTTTCTCTTTATAAGAAAGTCTCTGACAAACTGCTTGCACGCAAGGAAGTTGAAAAGGAAACAGCAGAATTAACGGATGTTGTCTACGATGAAACTGCTATCCAGTTTGTGGGGAAAAAGATTGAAAGCGAACAGTTGCTTCAACGAATATTGACCCAGGCAATCGGTGAAATGATATTTACGATCTCTCATGACGATTACTTAACTGTGGTTTCTGGTGTACAGCTGCGAATCTCAGATGAGCAGATAATGGAAAATAAACAGGGTTTCTCTTACCTGCAAATATTTCCTTATCAGCCAAGAACGATGCTGGATTTCAGCATATCTGTGACAATAGTTGGTGTTAATTTTGACGGCAACTTTCTGGGTTTCATTGAAGTTGATCATTTAGCCCCTGTTCTGGAGCGTTTGATTAGTGAAAAACTACTAAAAGAAACTCGTTTACATCATTTAATGAGCCATAAGCGAGACTCGATTTTTAGTTTACTGGATATAGTGAAAGTTTCACCAATATACTTCTGGTTGCATGATTTCTTTTCGATTTGTCCTAATTTCCCACTTTTGCGAAATAACAAGGAATATTGCCATGCACCTGATCCTAATAGTAATGCCTGCCAGGTGTGCATTTATGGGGGGATCCGCCCATTACATTATGAATTCTTTGTTGAGCTGTTTAAAAGGTATCCGATCAAGGTCATTGCACCTTCTGAATTTGCATTGAAATTTTGGTATGAGAAGTTTCCGATTAAGGGTATTGAGGGATCTGTGAGTCCAAACCTGAAATTAGAAGATTCAGAGAATCGGATTTCAAAAGAAGTGAACCTACCACTCAAGATAGCATATCTTGGCTATCCTTTGGATTACAAAGGGTGGCAAACGTGGTTGAAATTGACAGAGAAGCTTTCTGGTGATACTCGTTATGAGTTTATTTATTTCTCCTCATTAAAGGTTATTTCGCGCCATTTCAGACAAGTAAGCGTGGAAACGACGGCGGGAAACCGGGATGCTATGGTAAAGGCTTTGAAAGAAAATGACGTTCAAATTGCTGTTTTGTGGTCAATTTGTCCTGAGACTTTTTCCTTTACTCTGTATGAGAGTCTTGCAGCTGGAGCTTATATTTTGACCAATCCTATAAGTGGAAACATTTGCTATTACATTCAAAACAACCATCGTTTTGGGCAGGTTCTCAACGAAGCAGATTTGTTTTCTCAATTTGAATCAGGTTCTATAATAGAGTTAGTAAAACAATCCTTTCTGGACAGACCGAACCTAAAATTACGATTCTTTAATGACGGATGGGGTGAGACTAGTGAATAACAAGATAAAGAATAATGGCAAATTTTCTTATCTTTTATTGAGTTATGTAATCATTCCCTCTTTGGTGGTACTGATTGCTTCTTTTGGATTAGGACTCATATGGAATCAACTCGGTTTTGAAGGCGTTACAAAGAACTTTTTTGATGCTGTTGTACGTCGTTTTCCAATATCGATAGCAATATTATGGGTCTTGTATTTCATCTTTCGCTCCATTGAAAAAGAAAAGACATTTGACTTACCCAGTAGTCAAGAAAAGTATCAATGGTACAAAACAGCTTTTATTCTGATTCCTTTGACGACAATTATTCAGTATATATTTAGTAATCAGGGCATACTGGAACTTCCCGACATCATAATTATGCTCGGATTTGGGGCTCTTTTTTCATCTGTTTTTATCATTGCAATTCCATTGCTGTTATGGAAAACTGGAACGGGGAACCAATTAATAAGCCTTGGCACGGCTTTTACCTGGCTTATATTCCAGATGGCTTCATTCAGTGCCCGGTTCAATTGGTATCAAAAAGGAAATGCTTATTTGCAAACCGGAATACTTCTGGCGGCTTGTATTCTGATATTCGTTCTTATTAATTTGAAAGAAAATGGACTTGTCCTTTTTATATTGGTTGGCTATTTTATAGCAAGCAGTGGATTGTTCTTCTATAAGAGCCAAACATCAAAAAAACCTCTTGACCAATCCCCTAATAGGGAGATATTAAACGAAACCACACCCGCGAAAACAACGCCGGATATCTTTCTCCTTATTTACGATTCCTATGTGGGAAATGAAACAATGCTTGGTTATGGTCTTGATAATTCACATCAGGAACAGTTGCTTAGAGATCTTGGTTTTACCCTCTATCCTTCAGTATATTCTGTTGGCGCTGCTTCTTTGCAGACAATGCAAGCTGTGCTCGATTTATCTCTGGTACATGAGAACACATCTCGTAAGGGAGTATCGGGCGATGGAATTGTGCAGCAAAAGCTAACAAGCATGGGTTATGTTAATCATGGTGTTTTCGAAAGTGACTATATGTTCAAGGGAACACAGTCCAGCTATGACTATTCTTTACCAGTTAGAAGTAAATTTCAAGGAATTGTTTTGATTCAAGCAATCCTATTAGGTGAATTTCGTTTCGATATAGGTTACGATGAACAGACTCATGCGGATTTTTTGGAAGTGAAGCGTTCTGTTTTGAGCAATGAAGGGGAGTCACCTCGTTTCCTTTATGCCCATAGTGTATACCCGAACCACAGCCAAAACTCAGGCATTTGTCTTGAAAATGAGACTGAGTTGTATGCAGAACGATTAGAAAGAGCCAATACGGATATGCTGGAAGATGTTCGATTAGCGATTGCTAATAATTCCGATGCGATCATTATTGTGGCAGGGGATCATGGACCTTATTTGACCAAAAATTGTTACGCAACAATATTAAAACATGAGATGTCTGAGATTGATCGTCTTGACATCCAGGACCGGTATGGATCATTTCTGGCTATTAGATGGCCAGAAGATAGACCAGATGAGTCGGGAGATATAAAAATACTCCAGGATATTTTCCCTAGTATCTTCGCTTACCTGTATGACGATCGGACTTATCTGGACTTTCGGGTGGATTCGACCACGCTATATACGTATGCGATCAGTGGAGCGTACGTAAAAGATGGGATTATCTACGGAGGCTTAGACGATGGTGAACCATTATTTCTGCAATCTGAATAATAGCGCCTCAAAGCTGTAGTTTATGGATCGTTGCCATCATTTGCTTAAAAGTGTGTTAATGAGATAATAAATTGAGGAAATAATGAATCAGCTTTTTCTATTTTTAATTTTACCCAATAAAAACCTTGATTCAGGTTCTGGCAGATTGATAATGTATTGTCCACAGCGGAATGAATGATGGAGAACGTTTGTTTTGTAGGAAAATACCGGCCATTGAAACTCCTCAATTTATACTTTGCGGGATCAGGACGCTGGGTCAACCGAGTAAACTTTTCAAACCTCATATAAGATCATGAACAAAAACCCAAATCAGTATACCTTTTACCCAATTCTGCTTGCGCTCTACCCTGTTTTGGCAGCGTTGGGTTTGAATATCCACGAGATCTATCTCAAGGTGGCGTTCAAACCACTGCTCTTTTTTGCTCTGGGCGGTGTCGCTCTTTTCGCTTTCGGTTATTTAGTCTCAGGATCCTGGGACAAGGCAGCTCTTTTCTCCGGCTGGACGGTGCTTTTATTCTTTTCTTACGGCTGGGGTCTTAAGCTGTTTGAAAAAATCAATTTACCCACTGGCCCCAACCCATATTTGCCCACGCTGATTTTCTGGGCTTTGCTTTGGTCTATTGGTTTATATTTCCTCAACAAGATCAAGCAGCACGATAAATTGAGGACTGTCCTTAATTGGTTTTCTATCTTCCTGTTGATCATCCCCGTTTTTCAAATCACCTCGTACCAGTTCAGTATCATGCGGGCGAAAAGCGCTTCTCCGAATAACTCCCCCCTCTCTGAAAATCAATTGACCTTACCAGAATCACCACCTGATGTTTATGTGATTGTCCTCGACGCGCATCCCAGGTCGGACGCCCTGAAGAAAAATTATGGGGTGGACAATCAGGAATTCATCAGACAGCTCGAAGAGATCGGTTTTTTTGTTCCAAGGTGCAGCAGAAGTAATTACGCTTATACAGAACTATCACTTTCATCGATGTTCAACATGAATTACTTGGAAGTGATCGCGCCAGAGGTCGTGGCGGAAGGCAAAAGTACAGTCCCACTCTATGCCCATTTAAAAAACAGCGAAGTCCGACATAATTTTGAATCGCTTGGCTACAAGACTTATTCTCTGGTATCCTACCCACCAATTGCCTGGGAGGACGCGGATGTTTTTATCGATCCACAAACCAGCGCTTATGAAGAAATTTCCATCACCCAATTGTCGGCGTTCGAGAGAATGGTCTATTCCTCGACGCTTTTGAAAGTGTTCCTGGATAAACCTACCCATGATCAGGGCACAGCGGATATCCCGCCCAATTATCTGTATGCGGACCATCTGAGAACACATAACTATATCCTTAAAAAGTTAGTCGAAATTGCCGCTGAGCGAGGCCCTAAATTTGTTTTTGTCCACCTCACCAGCCCACATGCCCCCTTTGTTTTTGAGCCGGATGGAACGGTCATCAAAGATCCACCGGTATTGCCCTGGCAAAGTTATCTTTCCTGGGCAGATTACCGCTATTACTTTGGTATGCAAGTTGAATATATTGACAATGCGATCGTTCCGATCATCAAAAGGGTAATTGGTCAGAGCAATACCGATCCGGTGATCTTGTTGATTGGTGATCATGGTGCTGCATTGGACGAGGAACAACTGGCGAATCTGAGTGCTTATCTGGTTCCTGAAGGCGTCAAAAGCGCATTGAGACCGGATATTAGTCTGGTCAACAGCTTCAGGGTGATTTTCAACCAACTTTACGATGGCAATTACGAGATTCTTGAAGATCGTTCATTTTACAGTATTCATGCTGAACCGTTCAATTACAAAGCTTATCCGGAAAGTTTTCCGGATTGTATACCATAATACATTTGCCTGACGAACTCTCACCGAGTTTGCTGGTTTCTGGTAGACTAATAAAAAAATTGAGGAAATTATGAATCATCTATTCTCCATCTTAATCAAACAAAACCAATATCTCGACCCAGGGTCAGGCAGTATGATCATCCAAATGGTGATTGCCGCTGTGCTTGGCGTAGGGGTTGCCATTCGTGTCTTCTGGAAGAATATTAAAGGATTCTTCAACCGCAACAAGCACTCAGAGATCGAACTTGACCCTACCGCGATCGTTGAAACTGACGAAACAGAGACCAGCGAAGAAAATTGAGGCAGGAAGGTTAAAACTTCTATTCAAGCGGTAATCCATTAGTATTCTTAGCTTGGATGACCAGATTGTACGGGATGGTATGTTTACATCTGATCATCCCGTTTTTTTAATAAAGGATTTGATTGAGGTAAAAATGCAGGAAAATGTGAGAGCGTCTTTTCGTGACCCCAGCGGCTTCATGTTCAAACATGAGGGTGTCTATTATCGTCAGATCAATCAGGCATATAAACCTGATTATGACCTGTTGATATCTTCGGGGCTTTATGAACAACTTGTGAAATCAAAGACCTTGCTGGCGCACGAAGAACAAGACCTCGCGCTCGCTCCCAGACCTGATCTGGCTTACAAGGTCATCAAACCTCTCCAATTAGGCTTCATCTCTTATCCTTACGAATGGTGTTTTGATCAGTACAAAGACGCGGCTATTCTCACACTTGCCATTGCCCGCCGCGCGCTTGAATTTGGCATGTCGCTCAAAGACGCCAGCGCCTATAATATCCAGTTTTTGGAGGGACGACCTGTTTTTATTGATACGCTTTCTTTCGAAAAGTATCAGGAGGGCACGCCATGGGTTGCCTACCGTCAGTTTTGCCAGCATTTTCTGGCTCCTCTTGCTCTGATGGCGAAGAAAGACATTCGCCTGCAAGGCTTGATGCGTCAATACATCGACGGCATCCCGCTTGATCTGGCTTCTGCGCTTCTGCCTGGCAGCACAAAAATGAATTTTGGCCTGGCTAGCCACATTCACCTCCACGCCAAATCTCAGCAAAAATACGCTGATCGCGAAGTCTCACAGAGCGAAATTAAAGGCAAGGTCTCCAAAGATGCCCAACTGGCTTTGCTCGATAGCCTCCTCAATACCGTTCGTGGGCTGAAGGTTGAAACGATCACAACTGAATGGGCGGATTATTATCAGGATAATAACTACACGAAGAGCTCTTTTGAAGCCAAGCGAGCTCTTGTCAGCGACTTTATCAGGCAGATTAACCCTAAATCAGTGTGGGACCTGGGCGCTAACACGGGCGAATTCAGCCGCTGTGCCAGCGACCTTGATATTCCCACTGTCGCTTTTGATATCGACCCGGGCGCGGTTCAGCAAAATTATGCCATTGTGAAAGAGCGCAAAGAAAAATTCATGCTTCCCCTGGTCATGGACCTCACCAACCCCTCGCCAGCGATTGGCTGGCATAACGAAGAGCGAGATTCCATGCGCGAACGCGGGCCAGTCGACATGGTAATGGCGTTGGCGCTCATTCATCACATGGCAATCGCCAATAATGTTCCGCTGCGAGAGGTGGCGCGCAGCTTCGCTGATTTTGGCGATTACCTGATCATTGAATTCGTGCCCAAACAGGATTCCCAGGTTGAGCGCTTACTCAGCTCCCGCCTGGACATTTTCCCGGATTACAATACGGATGGTTTCAAACAGGCATTCTCCGAATTCTATAGCATTTTGGATGAAAAATCTGTTCAGGGTTCAGCAAGGACGATGTATTTGCTTAAAAGAAAATAATAACTTTTCTTATTTCTTGTTCTTATTCTTTTTTGATTGCGTGATTATAAAGTAGACAGCCACGCCGACCGCAGCAATTGCCAATAGCCAGAGCCAGTTAAGTGGGTCAATGGCTTGTCTTTCCTCCGGCTCAATGCTCGGGCTTGGGCTGAGAGCTGGCGCGGTGTTGCTTGGGCGCGCGGTGGGACTGAGCGTTGGGCTTGGGTAAGGCGTCTCGGTCGCTGGCGCAGGCGTGGGCGTTAAAGTGGCTGGGGGAGTTACGTGCAATAATAAACGGTTGCCTGGATAGATGATGCTGGTGTTGCTGAGATAGTTCCAGGCGAGCAGATCGGCTAAAGATATGCCGTACAAATTCGCGATCCACTGCAGGTTTTGTCCATCTCCGACGATATGATAATACTTGCCATCCGCCGCGGGGGTTAGCATTTGGAGGGGCGTCAGGGGAATTGGGGTTGGGGTTGGCGTGTGGTCAGTCCCTTTCACGATCAGCTTTTGACCGATCTGCAAAGGAGTATCGATATTAATGGCATTGAGGCGTAAGAGCTCAGCAACGCTGACCCCATAAGCCTCACCGATCTTTGACAGGTTTTGATAAGCCTGGACCACGTGCACAATTCTGCCGTCCGCATCTGGTGTTGATTTAACAATGTTGCCCCTCGGAGTAGGCGTGAACATGCCTTGCGAATCCGGACCAGCAATAAAGAGCTTATCTCCGGTCCGCAAAACATAGTTTTCTGGCAGGTTATTCCAGCGCAGAATATCTTTGATGGTCACGCCATAAGCGACAGCGATTGACCAGAAACTCTGACCAGGTTTGACGGTGTGCAGGTAGTTGCCATCTTGGTCGGGTTCTACCAACTCAACTGGTGTTATGGGCCCATAAGCTACCGGAGTCTCCCCAGGACGCAGCGTTGGCATCGGGGATTGCCCCTCACAGGGCTGCCCTGAGATATAGGCTGCCTGGAGGATAAAATAGGTCATGCCATTGCTGGCGGTGGCTGTGCCAGCGCCGACATGACAGTAATGGCTGGTCGTGGCAGGGCGCATGTGCTCATAATCCGCCCACATGACCATGATTTCATCAATCGTGATGTTGGCACTGCCAATGGCAAAGTTTTCAGTCGCAAAGACGGTTCGTCCTCCACCATAGCCAGCCGCGGCCAAACGCCCTTTTACGTCGCCAATATGCCAGGAAAGCTGCCCGGCTGCCATGATCTCCGCAGTCGTCTGGGCAACCGTGTTGACAATTGGGTCCTCAATTAGAGATGCGTTGCCAAAAGACATGCGCAGAACATTCATCGCCGCGATCAAGTCATAGCCGCTGACCTGATGCTGCCTGGGCGCAACGTTGTGGCTGGCAAACGCTGGTCTGCCCTGCGCGAACAAGGAGAAAGCCAGACTCAGGAGCAGGAGTGAAATTAAAAGACGATGCCGTAATCTTTGCATGTTTCATGTATACCATAAATTTGAAAGGTAAAAAATGGCATTAAGGTCATATTAATGAGACAAAGCTTCATGCCAATCGCATCTAATTTACAGCTTTTTTCAGGTTATCTACTACATTTTGAAAGGAAACAGATAAAAAGACCCACTCTCTCAGTCTCCCTCCCAAGAGGGGTTGAATCGGACCCAAATCATAAATCGAAAAACTTTGATCTGTAATTCAAGTGAAATTACGTTTGGTTACTGTTTCATATTTCCCTATAATCTAAAAGAACTCATTCAAAGAGAGATTACTGTTTAGACTAGCCTTCATCCATTTTACCCATTTCTCCTGACCTGTGTGTGAAAACAGGGATGACAAACTTCCACTCAAAGGCTGGTAGCCATGACCTTCCGTTTTCTTTATCCTTTGTTTTTTGCTCCCACCAACAGTCACCGGTTGATACTCAAACACATGCTGGAACAATGCCTGAGCGTGGGGCAAGACCGCCAGCATGGCACTGGCGCCGGACCATGACCAGCTGCAGCCTCTGCCCCTCATTCTCTGACGCACCAGCTTGTCCACATTTCACTCAGCAGCTCCCAGCGTGCAAAAGTGTTTTATCGGCAAACCGCGTTGTTCCAGATCAAGCAATCCATCGCGGTTATTGAACAAATACTTATATGTCCTTAGTTTCTTCTTCTTGCATTCCCCTTTACTCCTGGCTATGTTGGCGAGAAGTCTCCCTCTGACCACATGCCAGCCTTTGGTGAAAAGCTCATATAAAAGCGATCCAATGTCCATATCCTTACCCCAGGCCCACTCTATATCTCTGATGACATGATAACGATCCAGCAGATCAACCTTTGGCAAGCCAACGTATTCAAAGCTCTTGCGAACCCAGGTCGCTCCATCTCCACCAGCCACCAGCAACTTTATATTGTCAAAAGCATAGTAATGATAGATGGTATCCCGCATTTTTATCTGCCATTCCTCGTTGCTGCCACCCAATTGCGTGATTCACACCTTGTTTGTACAGCGATTGCGACCTTTTCCTATAGCTTCCTTGCCCGTATAGATGATGCCCACTTTGACTTCTGCCCTTGTCTTTTCTTCCCCCTGCAGATTGATATACACGCCGTCTGTTTCAGCATACAGCACTTCTGTTTCGATCTGACCCTGTTCTTCACCTTCAAGCGCCATGCCTTCCTGTTCCTGTATTCTTTGTCCTGTTTTCCTTAGATATTTTCCGATTGTGCTGGGACTGATAGCCGCCTTAACCAACCAGGAAAGCAGGGTTGAAGCCTTCCTGTAGCTGTTTGTTGCTGCCAGTGCGCCGCTCATCTCTTCGAGTGCTCGGCTGCTGCGCTGCCAGGGTTCCAGCTCCAGCAGTTCATCCAGTGGCTTGTGTCTGACTCCTTCTGCATCCTGATAGATCCTGCGTTTGAAGTGAATATAACCACATTCAAACAGGACGCTTCTTTTCTCTGTGCCGACGTTTTTCCAGTCATCGGGCACGATATTGCGGAGCATATCATCCAGCAATTTCAGCATCATGGACAGGATCTGAGAGCCAATTTCCTGGCTGAAGGAACTGATATCTTTTTCCAGATTGGTGATATCGATTGGGCGTTCGAAGCTCAGGTCGTTCTCTTTGACTTTCAGCGTTATAATAATTTGGACAGTTTGTTCTGTCATTTGAGAGTTCCTCCGTGTTGTTTTTTTGGCGAATCCAATTATGACAGGAACTCTCTTTTTTTGTATATGCCTTTCAAGATAGGGATTTTTGAAACTGAAACATGTGTCAGGAAGGCTTTCTTTTTGACGGGGAATTTGCATTATAATCACCTTATGGACATACCCGATTTGCTCAATGACCGCTATCAACTCCAGGAGACACTGGGAACAGGAGGTATGGCGGTTGTTTATAAAGCCAAAGACCTGATGTTGGAGCGAAATGTCGCTGTAAAAGTGCTGCGGGAAGACTTTTCGAAAGATCCGTCTTTTCGTGAACGATTCAGGCAGGAAGCCCGCGCTGCGGCTAATCTTTCGCATCCAAACATTGTCACTGTGCATGATTTTGGTTTGGACCAGCGGCACCTTTTCATCGTAATGGAATTCATGCCTGGGACAGATCTTAAAACCTTAACCAAACAAAAAGAACGATTCCAGGTTCATGAGGCTTTGGAATTGATGATCCAGGCCTGTGGTGGCATTGGTTATGCACATAGGGCTGGATTAGTGCATTGCGATGTCAAACCGCACAATATGCTCACAACGCCAGAAGGGCGCTTAAAAGTAACCGATTTTGGGATTGCAAGGGCGCTTTCAACGATCTCGCCAGATGAACGGAGTGAAGTGGTCTGGGGTTCCCCCCATTATTTTTCACCTGAACAAGCCAGCGGAAGGCCGCCTTCTCCGGCATCGGATGTTTATTCTCTCGGCATTATTCTGTATGAAATGCTGACGGGAAGATTGCCATTTGTAGCTGCGGATTCTGCTGAACTTGCGCGTATGCATCGGGAAGAGACTCCAGTAGCGCCACGATACTACAACAATGGGATCCCTTCCGCGCTGGAAGAGATCATTATGAAAGTTCTCTCAAAAGAACCATCAGCGCGTTATCGCACTGCAGATCAACTGGGACGCTTGCTTTTGGGTTTGTATGATTCCAACCCAAATCACAGTATGACAATGGCATTTGTGCGGGATACATTTCAACGTGTTCGCGGCGATCAGAACCATGAACAGGGAACGGAATTACCTGCCGCTATGCCGGTTGTGCCTGCAGGTACTGAAGTGGAAGCTTCTGTTTCAGGGAATTCGACAATTTCCGAATCGGCATTTACGCCTCATGAGTTTGTGAATTCGTCTCCAGTTCCTGCCAGGATGGAATCGGAGGCAGTTGGCGCGAAAATACGCCAGCTTCTGGGTAATCCAAGGTTGAAAACCATTAGGTCCAAGAGTCAAGACAGCACGATATTCAGGCAAACAGCGCAAGCGAATCCAAGCTTTCAATACAATCATGACTGGGTGGAAGAAGAAAGTGAAGCCATAGACTGGAAAACCTGGATTTTGGGTCTGGCCGCATCTGCGCTGTTGATTGGCCTGATTCCGTTTTGGCTTTTTGTTTATATGCAGATAAAACCTTGAGAGGTAAGAATGTCAGTATTTATTTCGCCTTCAATTCTTTCCGCTGATTTAAATAACCTGGGAGCCGATTTGCGCGCATGTGAAGAGGGAGGAGCGGATTTTATTCACATAGATGTAATGGACGGGCGCTTTGTTCCCAACATCACCTTTGGGCCTGATATTGTCAGAGCTTGCAAACGAGCGACATCGCTGCCTTTGGACGTTCATTTGATGATTGTCGAGCCGGAAAAACACATCCACAGTTTCATTGAAGCCGGGGCGGATTTAGTTACTGTGCATTATGAAGCCTGCCCTCATATCCACCGCACTTTGCAATCCATCCGTGAGATGGGAGCGAAAGCCGGCATCACCTATAATCCCGGCACGCCGGTTGAGAGCCTGAATTTATTGGCTGACATGGTTGACCTGGTTCTGATCATGTCGGTAAATCCGGGTTTTGGTGGGCAGAAATACATCCCTGTTTCCCTGGAAAAGATCCGCCAGGTGCGGAAAATTCTGGATGAAGCAAGGTTGGATGCGCTAATCCAGGTGGACGGAGGCATTTCAGCCAGCACGATTTTAAAAAATTATCAGGCCGGTGTCCGAAACTTTGTTGCCGGTACTGCTGTTTTTAAGCATCCTGAAGGAATAGTTGCTGGTATTCATGCTTTGCGGGAAGCACTTGCTTAAAAAAAGCCGCTCAGCGGCTTTTTTGATTGATTGGAAGAAAAACTAACGATATGCTTTGGTCAGGGTTTTGATGCAGCGTGCGCAAAGTACTTTGCGAACTTTCTTGCCACCCTCAAAAACGGAGATCCGCTGCAGGTTGGGGCGGAACTTACGTCGGGTTGCGACGAGTGAGTGACTGCGATTATGACCGAAGGTGGTGGTTTTTCCACACTGATTGCACTTTGCCATCTCAATACCTTTCTTGCATTATAATATCAGGTTGGCGCGCAACTGTTTTCGCGCGCAAGCGTTAATACTACCAGAGATTATGAGAATAATCAAGTTTCACGGAGAAAAGAGCGAAACATGACAACACAAGAAAATCCAATGGGGAGCATCTACATCCTCACACAAGCAATTCGCACAGTGGCGCGCAATGCTGCTTTGCAATCTTATGGCGTCATTAGTCTTACCCCTGGAACAATGGGCGAATCAGTTTCAAAGTTTCTTAGAAAAGATTCGGATTATGGCGTCATTGTAAAAACCGAGGATGAGGGCGTGAGTCTCGAATTGAATCTGATCATTGAGTATGGTTTAAGAATTAAAACAGTCACCGACCTGGTGGCTGAATCTGTAAAATATGCTGTTGAAAAAACGATGGCGGTACCGGTCAAGCGCGTTGATGTACATGTGCGCGGTTTACGAGTGAGTAACCCGGATTAACCTGCCAAAGGTGGTTTATGACTCAAAAGAAATATGTTCTTCCAGAAGAAAAAGAACGCCGTAAATTGTTGAAATCTCCTATAAACGGAGATGGTTTAATGTTGCTGTTCGAGGCTGGTCTAATTTGGCTGACAACCAACCAGGCTTATGTAAATTCATTAAATGTTTTTCCTGTTCCTGATGGTGATACAGGCACAAATATGGTTCTGACCATGCAAGCAGCCTTCAAGGAAGCTGATGAGAATCGCACGAAAAACGTTGGCGCGACCGCAAAAGCCTTCGCGCAAGGCGCTTTGATGGGAGCTCGTGGCAATTCAGGCGTGATCCTCTCCCAGATCTGGCGGGGCTTTTCACGCGCGCTTGATCACTACGAGACCATGGATCCCAATTTGCTCATGAGAGCGATGCAGGAAGCCCGAAATACGGCATACAAAGGGGTTGTAAAACCTGTTGAAGGTACGATCCTGACTGTGCTAAAGGACATGACCACAGGCGCAGAAGAGGCGGTAAACCAAAATGCAGGCCTGAGCGAGATGTTGCTTAGAATCGTAGAAGCGGGCGATGAAAGTGTACAAAACACACCTGAACTTTTACCGGTGTTGAAACAGGCCGGGGTGGTTGACTCAGGTGGTACCGGACTTTATTACATTTTTGAAGGCATGCTCAAGATGCTCAACGGCGAGAGCCTGGATGCCAGCGGTGCCGTTCTGAAGCCCTTGGCTGAGCTTGATCTGGCTAATGCGATGGAAACCGTTGAAGAAGGACAGGATTATGAGGTTGTAATTGATTTCGCGCCCCATCCTGGCTTTTCGCTGGAAGCATATTACGCCGAGTTGGAAAAGATCGGCACTTCGATTCAGGTCGGTGAGGGTGAAGGCATCTATCGTATGCATATTCACACCGAGTTGGGTAAACGTTACGATCCAATTGCTTATACTGAAACCCAGGGCATCGTCAAGAAAATTATGATGGAAAACCTGCAGGATCAGATGAGCGGTCTGAACGAGGCTGAGGAAGAGCTTGCGCTCGTGCCGGTCAATCCCGGGGACATCGCGGTGGTAGCTGTTTCTCCCGGCAAAGGATTATCGGCGATCTTTGCAAGTTTGGGTGTAGCTGCCATTGTTGAAGGCGGACAAACCATGAATCCAAGTGTGCAGGAACTGCTGGCGTCTTTTGAGAACCTGCCGACGGATAGGATCATCATCCTGCCAAATAATAAGAACATCATCCTGGCTGCACAAAACGCGGCTAAGGTTAGCGTCAAGAAAATTGCAATTATTCCCACCCGCAACTCACCGCAGGGTTTCGCCGCCTTATTACGCTTGAACCCGGAAGGCACTCTGGAAGAAAACGAAGAGTCGATGAAAGAAGCGATCCTGGAAGTCCATACCGGTGAGATCACGATCTCGACCCGTTCTGTAGAAATTGATGGGGTTGATGTGGAAAAGGGACAGGTTATAGCGCTTTATGACGGCAAACTGGTATCTTCAACGCCAACGATCGAAGCCGCGATCGAAAGCCTGATCATCAAGGCTGACATGGACGAAGTTGAACGGATCACCTTCTTTTATGGAGAAGGGCTCAATCAGACCCAGGCGAATCAACTGGCGGATGGGGTGCGCAAGGATTATCCCAATATCGAGTTTGAGATCCACGACGGCGGTCAACCGCATTACCAACTGATCATCGCGTTTGAGTAATTTTTTCTTTGATTTGTATTTTTATCAGGAAGATTCGGTTTACATGCCGAATCTTTTTGTTTAATACCTTGATTCCAATCTAAAACTTATCAAGATAGTGAAAAAGACGAGCCACAAGTAACATGTTTCCGACGAGTGAAGGAGGATTTTAGAACAGCGATTAATGCGCGTAGCCATAATAGGGGTGCGATTTGGCATGTGCTTTGAATAAAAAGGAATTATAGAACGCAACCACGATAGGAGGTGATTGTTTGGATGTTGCCTAAATTTGCATTGCGCGTAGCCATAGTTGTGAATTGGTGATATGATCGGTGGTTTTAAATAAAATGGGCATCAAAGATATTTATTCTCTTCGTCAACAAACTTTTCTGCGCTAGGATCGTATTATATATAGAGAATTCTCGCAAAGGAGTTTATGGAAGATCAAATTGCAGTACAAAGATTAAAGAATGGTGACCCCAGTGGGCTTGAATTTCTGGTTGAAAAGTATCAACTCATGGCAACTCAGGCAGCTTGGCTGATCGTTCGTGATCATCAAACGGCTGAAGATATCACCAGTCAAGCTTTCCTGAAAGCCTACCAACGCATCCGGCAATTCAGAAACACTGGCAATTTCCAATCCTGGTTTTACCGTATCGTTGTCAATCTGGCGGTGGATCATTTACGTGCTCAAAAACGTTTTGTCGATCACGAGCCTGACCAGGTCGAGACTGACGAACGATTTATGGACGATGAGCTTAGTGTGGAGGAGCAAATTGAGCGGGCTCAAACGATCGATGAGCTGCGAGACGCCTTTCTAAAGCTAAGCCCTGAGCATCGGGCGGTGTTGGTTTCGCGTTATTTCCTTGGATTGAGCGAAAAAGAAACCGCGCAACAGCTAGGAAAACCAGTCTCAACCGTCAAGTCGCGGCGATTTTCTGCCATCCAGCAATTACGTCTCGCCTTGACGGACGATTATTATAGTTTTGAAAGAAAGGAAAAAAAGATATGAACGACAAAAACTTTAATCACCTCTTTGAAGAGGATCTATCCAGAGAGAAATGGTCTGACCTCAGGTTGTGGAACAAGATCCAGCCCGCACTTCCACCAAACCGAAGACCCCTGCGGTTATTCCTGACGCCCTTACGCACCGTGGCGGTGTTGGCGTCTTTTCTGGGCTTAATTGTGCTCTTTTTGTCTTTTACGACACCTGGCCGGGCTTTTGCTCAACAGATCGCCAGCTTTTTCACACAAACGGAGCTAAAGCTAGTTGCTGATCCGATCCAATTGGAGGAATTGGTCGAATTTAACCTTGCAGATCCGGTCGTCAGCTTTATACCAATCAGCGAAAAACCAGAAAACTGCGACCATATCTGGTGCAGGAGCCTATCGTTTGAGGATGTTCAACGCCTGGCTGGCTATGAGCTGGCAACATTAGACCCAATCCCAGAAGGTTTTAGCCTAGCAGGTGCTCAACTCCTCGGAGACAGGGTCTACACTTATTATAGCAGCATGCGTGGTGACCTGGTTTTTATTCAGAGCCCGCTTGATCTGCATGCGAACATGCTGAAAAACGTTGGCGCCAATGCAAGCATTGAGAGTGTTCTGGTTGGGAAGTATCCCGCAGAGCTTGTTCAGGGAGATTGGGCAAGTATCGCTCTGGATCAAAATCCTCAATGGGATCCTGATATTCAGATAAAGAGCCTGCGCTGGCAGACGGAAACGCTTGACCTCGAGCTTATGGCTGTGCCCAATCAGAGCAATGCCATGGGTTTTGATATTCAATCTGAGGAAATGTTGTTGGCTAGCGCGAACCTTTCCTACCGACTGGCTGCGGATGTCTTGCCAGAGCTAAATCAGGAAACCCTCGACCAGGCGGAGCTCAAAGCCGGCTTCAAAGCCACTCGTCCCCAATTCTTGCCGGAAGGCTATCAGTTTGATCATGCCGCCCTCTCTGTTAGCGGTGACAGCCTCTGCCAATACTTTACTTATGGTCAAAAGAAATACCCGGCGCTTTATATTGCCCAAAGCCCGATCGGCTGGACGCGCGAGCAAATTGTGAGCAATACTGCAGATTTTATGGGTCAGACATACGATCGTGCCATCACTGAAGAAGAAATCATGCTTGGCAACACCAAATCTACTTATTATGGCACAGGTGTTCGCCACGATACGATCTGCTCCAAAGGTGGCTACCTGCCGCACCAGGCTGTCCTCTTTGAGCATGATGGTATGCATTATGCAGTTTTTGGATGGGGTCAGTTTTTGGAGTATTCCAACGTTGTCCTCACCAGAGCTGAAATGTTGAATACTGCTATGGGTCTGCTTGGGTTGGATGAAAATGATTACATCCCTGAAACGACGAAGTTTAGCTCTCAGGCAAGCGCGGAAGCTTACCTTGGTTTTGAGCTTTATTCCCCGAGAAGATGCTGCCAGGCTACTATTTTAAGGAAATTGACCTCGACAGTGCGACGGTTGATAGCATGATCTCGGCCTCGCGAAATGTCTCGCTGCTCTTCCAGGGTTCAGATTCAGGCCTGCCATGGACGGATTACCTGCGCATTAACCAATACTCCATCAATGATCAATCATCGTTGGAAACGATTAGAGGATGGGGAGGATTCAGTGATGTTGAGGTTTGGGGTCTGCCTGCCATTTATAGGCAAAGTTGCTATATCCTCAATGGTGGTAACGGGTTGGAACAATGTATGAACCAACTCTATTGGGTTGATGGTGATACTGTCTATAGTATTGAAACCCAGGTTGGCACTTGCATCTCAGAGGAAACCATCCTTCAGATTGCTGAGAGCATGAAACCTTAAAATCGTTTTCTGTATAAGATCAGGCTGGAATGAATCCCCGTAAATGGGATTAAGGTTCATTCCAGCTTTTTGATGTTAATTATTCGATAAGTTGTCTGCTGAAGATCATGAGGAAGCCGAATCAATATTGCAATTATTGGCAATTGATGTTAAAGATAGGTAAAATAAGGAAACTTCTAACAAATTATGTAATGCGGGAAAATGTTAACTGTAAAAACACTCCAGGAAAGTAAACGAATCATAACAAATAGATTTGGACATCTTCGGATGGATGTTGAAAAGCTGCCTTTAAATGAAGTTATTGGACGGTATTTGGCGGTGGATGTGGTTTCGGACGAGTTTGTGCCGGCATTTGACCGATCCACTGTAGATGGTTTTGCTGTGATCAGCCGTGATCTAGTGGGCTGTTCCGAATCTATCCCTGCGATCCTGCGCAAGGCTGGTGAGGGCGCGATGGGGACGATGCCAGTACACACGCTTATGGCTGGAGAATGTTTCTATGTTCCGACCGGCGGCGCCTTACCGCAGAGAGCGGACGCGATGGTCATGATCGAGTTTGTTGAAGACTTTGGCGCTGGTGACTATGGGTTTATCAAAGCTGTGGCACCTGGCGCGAACATGATCTTCAAAGGTGAAGACCTCAGACCCGGTGACAAGATCCTGGAAAAAGGCAAAAAGCTTACCGCTGCTGACATTGGCACATTGGCGGCGATGGGCGTCACTGAAATTGAGGTTTACAAACGACCGCGCATCGCGGTGATCTCAACCGGCGATGAATTGGTGCCTTTTAATAAAGAATTGCCTGCGGGAAAGATCCGGGATGTAAATACACCGATGCTCTCTTCACTGATTGAAGGAAAGGGCTCGATTGCGATCAGTTTTCCGATCATCCCTGATATAAAAGAGCAGTTGCGTGTAGCAATATGTGATGCTATCCGGGAAGCAGATGTTTTATTAGTCTCCGGCGGCACCTCGGTAGGGGAACATGACAACCTGCCAACATTGATCGAAGAGCTGGGAGAGGTTTTTGTTCATGGGATCGCGATCAAGCCGGGCAAACCAACGGTTATCGGTCAGATCGACGGCAAACCTGTGATCGGCTTGCCGGGCAACCCGGTCGCCGCATTTTTTATGTTTCACCTGCTGGTCAAAGGATTAATTGCCGGTTTGCAGGGCGGAAGAACGGATCTTGTGCCGATCGAGTTGACCCTCAGCCGGGCGATTTCATCCAACCATGGACGCGAAGAAGTGGTGCTCGTCAAGATCGAGAATGGCACCGCAACACCGGTTCCTTCAAAATCAGGTTTGATCTCGACTGTTGCGCTGGCGGATGGCTTTATCCTGATCCCAAGGGAGCAGGAAGGACTGCCAAAGGGAGCGCGGGTTCAGGCATATTTACTGTGAGGTTTTATGGGATTTAACTACTTAAGCAATGTTCCTCTTGAAGAAGCCAGGGCTGAGTTTTTAACCAGTCTGAAAAAGGCGGGGATAAAAGCAGAAACCGAAACGATCAATACTGTGGATGGCAATCATCGCGTTACCGCTAAGGCTGTTTACGCGCACATCTGCGCGCCGCACTATAACGCCTGCGCGATGGATGGGATCGCGCTGGATGCCAGCCTGACTTTTGGCGCGACGGACACCAGACCCGTGACGTTGACTCCGGATCATTTCATGTGGGTCAATACCGGGGATCCTTTGCCTGAGGGATGCGATGCTGTTGTGATGGTGGAAGATGTCATTGAGCAATCCGATCAGACGATCCAGCTCTACAGCGCCGCAGTTCCATGGCAGCATATTCGCCAGATTGGCGAGGATATTGCCGCGGGTGATATGATCGTGCCAAGTTTTACTGAGCTGACGCCAGCTGTCCTGGGCGCAATGCTGGCTGCGGGAGTTCTTGAAGTTGAGGTGATCAAAAAGCCCCTTGTGGGCATCATTCCGACCGGGAATGAGCTGGTATCTCCGAAAACCGACCCTGAAGAAGGAGACATCATCGAATTCAACTCCACGATCTTAAAGGGAATGCTGGAGGATTGGGGCTGTGAGGCTGTGGTATATCCGATCATTCCCGATGATCCCGAGCGAATTCGGGAAGGTTTGCTGCGCGCGCAGCAGGAATGCGATTTTGTCTTGCTCAATGCCGGATCTTCCGCGGGTAAGAAAGACTATTCTTATGACGCGATCGGTTCGGTTGGAGAAGTGATCTTGCACGGCATTGCAATTCGCCCCGGAAAACCTGCCGTCTTAGGCAGATCAAACAGGGATGAAAAGGTGGTTCCATTGGTGGGCTTGCCAGGATATCCGGTCTCCGCAATTTTGGTGATGGAAGAACTAGTGCGTCCTGCGCTGAACCTCCTGTTGGCAAAGCCTGAACCTGTAAAGCAAAAAGCAGACGCGGTCGTTTCGAGACGACTGACCTCATCCTTGAAATACCTGGAGTTCATTCGCGCCCGGGTGGGCAAGGTTGATGGTAAACTGGTCGCAGTACCGCTCAATCGAGGAGCTGGGGTTGTAAGCTCCTTTGTGAAAGCGGATGGTATCGTTGAAGTTCCACAAAATAAGGAAGGATATGAAGCCGGCGAGTTGGTTCCGGTGCAATTGTTGAGAGATATGAAAGAAATAGAAAATACATTGGTAATTACAGGAAGTCATGACCCTTTGATCGACGAATTAATTGATCTGATGAAGCGGCGTTGGCCCGATAGCCAGGTCGCGTCCTCACACGTCGGCAGCTTGGGCGGCGTGATGGCGGTCAAGCGCGGTGAAGCGCATTTGGGTGGCACCCATTTGCTTGATGAACAAAGCGGCGAGTACAACAAGGCTTTTGTTGAGCGTTATTTCCCGGATGGCGGCGCAAAGCTGGTGGGTTGTGTTTTTCGCAGCCAGGGTTTGATCGTCGCATCCGGCAATCCCCTGGGCATTAAAGGGGTTGAGTATCTGCGTAAGGTGAGATATGTCAACCGCCAGAAAGGCAGTGGAACCCGCATTTTACTCGACTACCTGCTCAAGCAAAATGGTATCGACCCCAGTGAAGTCAAGGGTTATGAACGGGAAGAGATCACGCACACAGCGGTCGCGGCTGCTGTCGCGTCCGGCACTACTGACGCGGGCATGGGGATCCTGTCTGCTGCCCGGATTTATGATCTGGACTTTATCCCGGTCGTTGAAGAGCAGTACGATCTGTTGGTCGCAAACAATACGTTTGAAAACCCGCAGTTCAAACGCTTGATCGAAGTCCTGCAAAGCCCTGAATTTGCTGAAAGGCTTGAAGGATTGGGCGGCTACAGACTGAATCGTCCAGGTGAGGTCTTGGCATGAAACTATCCCATCTCGATAAAGATGGCAAAGCGAGAATGGTAGATATCAGCCAAAAACAGGCGACTGAGCGTGTAGCTGTTGCCAGCGCTTGCGTGGAAATGCAAGCGGAAACCTTGGAATTGATCCGCAATGTGCAGATCGCCAAGGGGGATGTGCTGGCAACAGCGAGGATAGCTGGGATCATGGCAGCGAAACGCACATCAGAATTTATCCCCTTGTGTCATCCGCTGCCGATCAGCTCAGTGAGTATTGATTTTGAATTTCTGGATCAAAGCAGAATAGGCATTAAGGCAGAAGTGAAAACGACTTATCTTACCGGAGTCGAAATGGAAGCCTTAACCGCCGTGAGTGTGGCAGCCCTGACAATTTACGACATGATCAAGGCAGTCGATAAGGCGGTTGTCATTTCCCAAATCCAATTGGATTACAAAAGCGGTGGCAAGTCCGGCGTGTTTGACCGTGACAGAAAGTTGGCAGCTTGAAAGATAATTTTGGTCGTGAAATTGACTATTTGCGCCTCTCGTTGACAGAGCGGTGCACTTTGCGTTGTGCTTATTGCCGTTTTGATGAAGGACTCTGCCCAAAAAGCATGGAATTAAGCGCGGATGAATTTGTAATCTTGGCTGAAGCTTGTCTTGAGCTGGGTGTTAAACGTATTCGATTGACTGGTGGGGAACCTTTATTAAGGAAAGACATTCTGGAAATCGTTGAAAGAATTGCTCATTTAGATGGTCTCGCAGACCTTTCCATGACGACAAACGCGCAAATGTTGGGTGATTTGGCGGAAGGACTCAAAATAGCGGGTTTGATGAGATTGAATATCAGCATGGACACGCTCAAGCCGGAACTTTTCCATGAGCTGACCGGTGGCAGCCTGCAGAAGGTATTGGATGGAATCGATAAAGCCCTTGAAGTCGGGTTTTCTCCTGTAAAAGTGAATGCTGTTTTAATGAAGGGCGTTAATGATGGAGAGGTGGATGACTTCATCAACCTGACCCGTGAGAAGGCTGTTGATGTGCGCTTTATTGAGTATATGCCGATCGGCTGCGGGAATGAAAGCAGTGATCTGCGGATCAACAATCAGGATCTGATCGCTGAGCGACCTTGGTTGAAGCCAGCAACACCGCGATATCAGGGACAGCCATCAGAAGATTACACATTCGAGGGAGCCAGGGGACGGGTAGGTTTTATCAGTCCGATCTCACATCAGTTTTGTGACTCCTGTAATCGCATTCGCATCATGAGCGATGGAAGCCTGCGCACCTGTCTTGGGCAGGAAAAGGAATATTCCTTGCTGGAAGCGCTGGCTGAGGGTAAAGAGGCTGTGAAAACCCGGATCAGCCAGGCAATACTGGAGAAACCAATGGGTCATCTTTTTTTGCAGGAACAATTGAACAAACGCAATATGAGTAGAATTGGAGGCTAAATGGCAAGCGTAGTATCAGTTAATATCAGTAAGAAAAAAGGCACGATCAAGCATCCGGTTGAAAGTATTCAATTGCGGATTGGTCTGGGGATCGAAGAAGATGCGCATGCCGGGGACTGGCACCGTCAGGTCAGCTTGCTGGATCTGAGCAGTTTCAATAAGATGACGACCAAAGCCACGGTCGAGCTGAAACCGGGCATTTTTGCGGAAAACATCACCACGGAAGGGATCGATCTATGGTCTTTGCCAATTGGAACGCAGCTTGAAATCGGTGACGCGCTTTTGGAGATAACCCAGATCGGTAAAGAATGCCACCAGCACTGTCAGGTCTTCCGCCAGGTAGGCGATTGCGTTATGCCGAGAGAGGGTATCTTTGCGATAGTTTTGCAGGAAGGCGAGCTAAAAGCAGGGCAAGCCATAAAAATAATTCCAAACTTGCGCGTAGCCATATTAACGTTGAGCGATCAGAGCTATCGGGGAGAACGGGAAGATAAGTCAGGTCCGGCGCTCGCCAGGGCTTTGGAGGGTAAGGCGCAGGTGCTCGCGCAGGATATTTTGCCGGATGATAAGGAAATGATTCAGGCAAAATTGATGGAATATGCCAAAGAGAAACTGGATGTCGTTTTTACAACTGGCGGCACTGGTTTTGCTCCGCGTGATGTGACACCGGAAGCGACCCTGTCGGTGATCGACCGTGAAGCTCCAGGTATCGCTGAAGCGATCCGGGCTGCCAGCATGAGGGTAACGCCAAAGGCGATGCTTTCCCGTGGGGTGGCAGGGATCCTGGACAGGACATTGATTATCAATTTCCCAGGAAGTCCCAAAGCGGCATTGGAATGTCTGGAAGTTTTCCTGCCGGCGATGAATCACGCGGTCGAAACCTTGCGAGGCGATGCGTATGAGTGCGCAAATCAGGCGAAATAAATAGTCATTTTTTAGATTACGCTTAAGCCTTTTGAAGCGGATGACATCGATAAAAAGACTTTTTTATATATGGCGTACAATGATTAATCGAGTCTAAGATACTGTAACTCAACTATCTGATTTTTAGCTGAAACAAAGGAGGCTTCCATGAATGCACTTGGCATGGCAATCGATATAGGTGGAACCACGACAAATTTTGCAGTTTTAGATCACCAAGGAAATGTGGTCAGTAGATTCAAATGCTCATCTCGAGTTTTTTTTGGGGGCGACGAGCATCCATCTTTGTCTTTAGAAAAAGCTATCAGAAGTTACCTGGCTTCATTAGAACTTCAGGTTCACGACCTGAAAGGGATTGTTGTCGGTGTTCCCGGCAAAATAGATCCGACCACTGAACAAATAATCAGTGTCCCTAATCTCAAGGCATTGGAAGGTGTTTGCCTGGGGGTTGACCTCCGTTCAAGTTTTCAGACCACTGTTTTTGTCGAAAATGATGTAAATCTGATTGCTGTTGGTGAAAAGAGCTTTGGTGCTGGAAAATCTTATACTGATTTCATCTGTGTTTTCGTAGGCACTGGCATTGGAGCTGGTTTGATAGTGAACAATAAGCTTTATAGAGGTGCCATTGGCGCTGCTGGCGAACTTGGTCATATGCCTATCATTCTAAATGGACTAAAATGCAATTGCGGAAGCAGAGGCTGTCTTGAAATGTATTGTTCAGGAAAAGCATTCTCGAGGCAAGCACGTCATATCTTAGCGGAATCGGATAATCAAAGTGCAGTTCTGAATGACGACACAAAATGGGATAATGCCGCACTTGTATTTAAAGCAGGCAGGGAAGGGAATGCTAAAGCGATGACTGCAATAGAAGAAGGGTTTAAGTATCTAGGACGCGGCCTGGCAATTGCTGCGACTGTGACAAATCCAAAACTATTCGTACTTGGAGGCGGAATTTTGAATGCTTGGCCGGAAGGGTTGCAGATTGTTGAGAATACATTCCGCGAGGTATCAAGCGTACCTTTTAAAGACGAAACTGACTTTGCCTTGACCCAGCTGAAAGAAGATGCAAGTTTTGCCGGCGCTTTTGGTCTGCTGACAGGTCTGGCGTAATTAACACCAAGTTACAACAGCCACCCAATATACCGAAATGAGAGAATGTTCGCTCTCTCATTTCGGTATATTTATCTTTTGGCATGACAGAAACGTCGTTATCTGCTTTGAGGGTTTATAATATGTAGACACAAGTCTTAGGGAGTGTTTTAGGATGATCTTCATAAAGAGAAGACTCCTTTTTACTACAACGATGTTGCGCGTTTCTTATAATAATTCTACATTAAATCTACTCAAACTCTTGACTCGTGATAATATTTTGGTAAGATTATGTTCAGAACGAACATCATCGACAAGTTGTTTTTTATCTGATCCTGATTGGAGTGCCTCTATATGTTACCTGTCGAACGCCAGAGAATGATCCTATCCCACCTAGGCAAGAATGGAAATGTCAGCGTTATTGATCTCTGTAATATGTTTAATGTTTCAGAGATGACCATTCGCCGGGACTTGACTAATCTGCAAAGTCAAGGTCTTCTCAAACGCACTTACGGTGGAGCCATTCCAACCGAACCAGCTTTTTTTGAGATCTCACAACGTGCGAAATTATCTATGTTTATTGAGGAGAAGAAGCAAATTGGGGTTTATTGCGCCGATCTGGTTAAAGATGGTGATGTTGTTTTTTTAGATAGTGGGACAACCACATTGCAAATCGCCAAAGCATTAAAAGGGCGACCGATCACGATTCTGACCAACGACCTGAACATTGCCTCAGAATTACTTGATTGTCACACAATTACTATGTTTATCGTGGGCGGTGAGCTCAATCGGGAGAACAACAATTTGCTTGGATCCAAAGCCATCGGTTTCTTTGACGACATCAGGGGCGATGTTTTATTCCTCGCAGTTGAAGGCGTTGATGAAAACGCGGGATTCACAGTTCCAGACCTTGATGAAGTCCCAATCAAACGAAGAATGATGGGGAGCGTGGAAAAGGTCTATGTTGTATCAGATCACAGCAAACTTGGTCGCAACAGCATGGGGATCATCGCACCGATTGACGGTGTGACCGCCTTGATCACGGATTCCGGAGCATCTGAGGACATTCTCAGACCTCTTCAGGAAAAGGTTCAAATACTGATCGGATAATACCAAACCAAACATTAACTACCATCACAGGAGAAGAAATGACCAGTAAATTCGAAAATGACTTCCAGATACCCTTGAACCCAGAAGCTTTGGCGGCATTGCCCTTTGGAGATAAATCTGTTCGCCGACTAAGTGATTTAAAGACATATTTTTTGAATGTTGATAAAGCAGAAGCTATGCTCCAGGAAGACGATCCTGTCGTTTATGAGACCTGGCAGATGGAATATGACCTGGATGGAAGTGGATTGAGCATCGGCACCACCAAAATTTACCCTGGAAATGTGGCTGGCGAATTCTTTTTTACCCGAGGACACTTTCATACTGACGACATCGGTGATGAATTATATGTTCCTTTAACTGGAATTGGTGTCCTGGCATTGACGACCAAAGATGGTGAAAGCAAGGTGATTGAGCTAAAACCTGGCGATCTCGTTTACGTTCCAGGTCATCTTGCTCATCGCACTATCAATATCGGCGACGAGCCCCTCACTTTTTTATCGATCTGGGCATCCCACATTGACCATGACTATGATATTGTGACCAAATCAGGCTTTCCTGAGTTGTTCTTTCAGTCTGATGAAGGATATAGCGTTGTAAAAAACCCAAAGTTTGCTCTATGAGGATAAACAGAGGAATCTATGTCACCTCTATCCCCGTTCGTTAAGCATTTGGTAGGATCCTCACATGAGATAGTCAAGCAGCTTTATCCTAATTACATTGATGAATTAAAGTCTCTTGTATCTATGGACCGTGGATCGTCTTAAAAACCCGTATTGTGCTGGAACCAACAGATATTACAGGAACCGTTATCGCAATATCAGTAGAACTGAATTCATCCACTGTTATTTAATAGATCTGAAACCTTATATGTTCGAATTAGTTGAAAAATGCATGGAAGTGCCCAAAGATTTATTCAAAACATCAGTTTAAAGGGTTGCTTTTTGGTAGATTCAAACATATAATAACATTCAAGCATTGACAAGTCGTCCACAACACGTTAATATGACGTTGTTGGCAGTTGAAATTAGTGCGTTCTGCAGATTGGAGGTTGTATAGAGAAACCCTCAACCATAAATTACCATATTAACCCTTATCAATGTCTTTGTTCGTTTAAACCAATTTCAAAATTTTATTAAGGAGAGAATATGAAAAAAAGACTAAGTATCGTTTTTGTGACTGTCCTGGTGATGTCGATTCTTGCATCTGCCTGCAGCCCCAGTCCCCAACCTCCCGCCGCCACTGAGCCAGAGACCCAAGAGCCTGCTGCCCCAGCAGAAGCACCAGCAGAGGCACCTGAAGAAGCACCAGCAGAGGCACCTGAAGAAAAGGAGCCCGTTACTATTAAATGGTCTGGTTGGATGCTCAATGAGTGGGGAGAAGAAAGTTACCAATTTATTTTAGACTCATTCAAAGAGAAATACCCTCACATTACTGTCGAAGTCGTTGATATGCCATACAATGACGTCCTTTCCAAATATCAAGCGGCGGCTGCTGCAGGCGAAGCTTTTGATGTTTTCGCAACCGAGGTATCCTGGAATGTGCCTTTGTACACAGCGGGTTACCTGGAGGACCTCAACCCCTGGTTTGAAAAGGACCCGGAATTTTCCGACTCCTTGGCACGCGAAGTTTACGATATGCAAAGTCCTGGCGGAGAAACCACCGGTGTCTGTATGTATCTGATCAGCTACGGCTTGATGTATAACGTCAAGATGTTTGAGGAGCTGGGACTGGAACCACCTACAAGTTGGGATGAATTTGTTGAAGTTTCAAAGAAAATCAGGGAAATTGATCCCAGCATTTATCCCGTTGCCATGGGCTGGGCTGGAAATGCCGCAATCAGCACCCGAACTATTCACCAGCTGGCTGTTCAATATGGAGCCAAGGTTGTGAATCCGGATGGTACAGCTGGATTTGAACATCCCGGTTGGAAACGAGCTCTGGAGCTGTGGAAAGAGTATTATGACCTGGGTGTCGCCGTTCCGAATGCGTTGGGCTTAGACACAATGATTCCTCGGGAAATGTATGCCAATGAACAAGTTGCCATGCTCTGGGAAGGCCCATTTGCGGCTGGTGTTGCCCGCTTGGCCAACCCCGAGATGGAATCAGCTTATACGCTTCCATTCAAGACCGAGCTTGGAACTGGTGGCTACCAGTGGACTTGCAGCGGCGTATCGATCAGTCAACTTTCTGAGCATAAAGAAGAAGCTTATCTGTTCCTCAAGCATCTTATGTCGGATGAGGTTGCTGACCGCATGTTGGAACATAACAAGCTCGCCTGGGCTACAGATTATGCCTTTGCTCAATTGGCAACAAGCGATGACCAGGTACTGAACAAACTGCCTCTGATGGCTGCGAATGATCCTGATAACAACTATTCTGGAGTGCCGCTGCCAAATAACGCACAATTGAATGACTTCTTCAAAGCCATCGTACAAGAAGTTATGAATGGAACCCTGAGCATCGATGAAGCTGTGATCAAACTGGATGAGGAGTACCAGAGAAATATTGATGCTGGGTTCTAACACTCCCAATCAGATTCAAGAGGTTTCAAACAGGAAAAACCTGTTTGAAACCTCATATTCAATAAAGGAGCTGATATGGCAAGTGCAACTACAAAAAAACGCATCTCCAAAAAATACAGGGGATACGTATTTATTGCACCCGCGATCATACTGTTGATTCTGGTAGCAGTTTTTCCATTGATCAATACCTTTACCATCAGTTTCCAGACTCAACAGCAGGGCAAGTGGCTTTTCATCGGGTTCGATAATTACAGAAAACTATTTCAAGACGAATGGTTTTTGAATGCGGTTAAAAACACGGTCATATTTACTATTATTGTCACGATTGGTCATTTAGGGATCGGCTTGATTTTTGCGCTTTTGCTTAACGAGCGCTGGTTTCTTCCGCTCAGGAACTTTATCCGGGGCGTGCTGATTCTCCCCTGGCTGTTTTCAAGTGCTGCGGGATCTTTGATGTGGTCCATGTTGTATCATCCGGTAGGTTTCTTTAACTCAATGTTTACCACGCTATTTCCAAATGCTACTCCTATTGACTTCTTAGGGAATCCCAGGATCGCGATGTGGTCGATCATTGCCGTGGTTGTTTGGATTTGGTATCCATTCTATATGGTGTCTATTCTGGGCGGCTTACAGTCTATTCCGACTGATCTTTATGAAGCAGCCAAGGTGGACGGTGCAAATATATGGCAGCGATTTTGGTATATCACGTGGCCGCTTTTAAGACCGGTATTGATCTCGGTCAGCACGATTGATCTGATATCAACCATGGGGCACGTGGATGTTGTCAAAATGCTCACTGCAGGAGGACCGATGCAGGCTACAGAAACGATCGGATACTATGTGTGGAAAACTGGACTTAGGGATGGACAATTAGGCTATGGCGCGGCAATCAGCGCAATATTGGTCCTGGCTATGTCGTTCTTTATGTTTTCCTATCTAAAAGTGGTATCAAAAGGCGGAACCAGTGGAACTAACTTCTAATCAACACAGTAGAACAACAAATAAAAGAAAAAGAGCATCACGAAGCCAGCGGCAAAAACGGTGGCGCACCATCATGATCGTCACAGTCACGATCGTAGCCACATTGATTATGATGATCCCGATCTACTGGATGGTAAATGCTGCCATCAGGCCAATACGGGAAGTGTTAACCGTTCCGCCCAAGTTCATTCCAGAAACAGTTACATTTGATTATATAAAAGCTGTTTTGGAAAGCCCGCGCAACCAACAACATTTTAGGAATAGCTTTATTATCACAATTTCCGCATTAAGCCTAACTTTGTTCTTTTCCACGCTGGCTGCCTATGGTTTCTCCCGCTTTAAGATTCCAGGCGGAAGAGCTATCCTTTTAGGAATGCTTGCTCTGCTGATGATTCCACGGGTAAGCTTGATCATTCCTTTTTTTAAGTTGGCTAATCTCACGAAATTATATGATACGAGATTGATCCTGGTCTTCACAAATACGACCTTTGCATTACCCATGAGCACCTGGCTCTTAAAAGGCTATATCGATTCCATTTCACAAGAATTGGAAGAGGCTGCCATGATCGATGGATGTAATCGTATTACCGCTATCAGGAAGATACTTTTGCCGATCATTTTTCCAGGTCTGGTAGGTGTTGGAACTATGGTGGTGATCAATAGTTGGAATGACTATCTGCTCTCTTTCATCCTGACCCAGACTTTAAAGGCACAGCCAATCACAATTGCCCTGGCAAAGTTCTTCGGAGAGTACAACCGAAACTGGAATGGCATTATGTCTCTTGCCTTGATTTCCAGCCTTCCGATCATGCTCCTTTACATTTTCTTCCAGAAATATGTTATTCAAGGTTTGACCAGCGGTGCGGTTAAATAGTTCTGTCATTTTCTCTGGAAGAATGGACAAGCCAGGAAATACTAAACTTGTTAGACATTAAAAAGCTGAGAAGGAGTACAGATGTTGCGAATTCTAATTGGTGGAATCGTTTGGGAGTCCTTGACCTTTTCACCCATTCGGGGCAAATATGAGGATTATGCTTTCTACCGGGGAGAGCAGATCAACGATGTCTTCACGCTTGATGATGTTCTTGCGGATTTAGACATTGAGCCAGTATACACAACTTACGCACGATGTAAAGCAGCCGGTGGATGGTCTAACCGGGAAGCCTTTGACACAGTAAAAAGAGAGATCCTTGAAGGCATCGATAATGCGGGTCATTTGGATGGAATATGCCTCATCTTACATGGCGCTAACCAGGTGGAAGGCTTAGGCTGCGGTGAAGAAAACCTTGTTGTACCTATTCGCCAAAAAGTTGGTAACGATATGCTGATCGCGGCAAGATTTGATCAACACGCCAATATCACCCAACTTCAACAAGAAGCATTGAACATTATTACTATCTACCGTACCGCGCCCCATCGTGATTGGAAGACCAGACTCCATGACACATTGCGGTTGCTGGCTAAAGCCATCAGAGAGAAGCAAAAACCGGTCTCAACTTTTATCCGTGTTCCAATTTTGGTCATGGGTGAGAGGTCCACCAGCGAGACCGAACCAATGCGCTCCTTGATACCACTTGCCGTTGAAGCAAGCGAAGAACCCGGGATCATTAATGCGGATATCGCTGTCGGTTTTTGTTGGACCGATGTCCCCATTGCGGGAATGGGCGTAGCCATATCGGCAGAATCAGAAGAATACTTACCCAAGGCAATCAAAATTCGTGACCGCCTGGCGCGAGCGATCTGGGACCGGCGCTTCGATTTTCAGATCTGTGGCGAATACGCTCCCGACATTGAAACAGCGATTAAGACCGCGGCTGAAGCTGCTGAAAGCTCCATTTTTATCGGGGATGCCGGTGATAATGTCACAGCCGGAGCGCCGGGTGATAATACCCTTTTCCTCAAAGCCTTGCTTGATGCAGATATCCCAAACGCATTGGTGTCCGGGCTTACTGACGCGGAGAACACGCAGGCATGTTTCAAGGCAGGTTTGGGCGAACAGGTAACCATTACTGTGGGGGGAAAGCTTGACAGCAAGTATTGTTCACCACTTAAGATCACCGGAACTATCGTCAATCTCTATGAACCAGCTGACCTTACTTTGAATGATGTTCGAACTGCAACTTTGGATCTTGGTAAAGTTACTCTGATCCTTACAGAACAGCCCTGGGGATTCACTCGTCTCCATCAATTTACGGACGCTGGCGTGAACCCTTTGGATTACAAGATCATTGTTATGAAAGTTGGTTACAACCATCCCGAGGTCGTAGATATCGCTCCGAGGGGCTTTATGGTCCTTACACCCGGATATACACCCCTGGACTTGACGGAGTTTGAATTCAACAATGTGCTGAAACCCATTTTCCCCTTGGATACAGCATTTGATTGGGAGCCTTAACAAGAATACCTTTTTGATCTAAGAGAACAATCTGGTAAGTTCTTTCTTTTGTCAAAGCAATGAAAGTAGACATCATTAGAATGTCCTCAGAAAAAAGCTATAGGATTGTTTTAAACGAATAACTGTAATCAATTATTGAGTATAATAGGATCACTCCTAAGGGAGAATATCATTTTTGGAGAGATCATGAGAAAAAATAGAATTGTCCTTTTACTCGTCATATTGACCCTGCTCTTTGCTGCCTTTGGCTGCAAGCAGGAACCTGAAAACAAGGTTGTGCGCATGTCCACGACAACCTCCGTCAACGACTCGGGCTTAATGGCTTATCTGCAGCCTGCTTTTGAAAAAGCAACCGGCTACACGCTTGAGATCACCTCTGCCGGCACTGGCGCTGCTATCGAGAAAGCGCGCATGGGCGATGCCGACCTCCTGCTGGTCCACTCTAAATCCGCCGAAGAAGAATATATCAACGAAGGTTTTGGAGAAGTGCGCGTTCCCTTTATGTACAACTTCTTTGTCATTGTCGGACCTGCTGACGATCCTGCCGGTGTGGCTGGTGCGGCAACTGCCGCGGAGGCTTTCAAAGCCATTGCGGAAGTTGGCGCGACTTTCATCTCCCGTGGTGATAAGAGCGGTACCCACAACAAGGAAATGGCTATCTGGAAGTCAATTGAATTTGATCCGGAAGGACAGTCCTGGTACGAGAGCATCGGACAAGGCATGGGTCAGACCCTGACCGTCGCCGACGAAAAGCAAGCCTATACTATTTCTGACAAGGCAACCTTCCTGGCTCATGAAGACAGCCTGAGCATGCTTCTGGAAGAAACTGATGACATGAAGAACACCTATTCGATGATCGTTGTCACCGCGGAACGCTTCGCTGACAGCAATGTCAAGGGCGCGCAGGCTTTTGTCGACTGGATCGCAACTGACGAAGCCAGACAGATGATCGCTGAATATGGAAAAGCTGAATACGGCGAAGCCCTGTTCTTCAATCTCGATTAAAAATTACTTTTACCAGCAGAAGGGGACTTGTCCCCTTCTGCAAAAAAACATTGGAACTAATTAAGCAAATAATTGACCTGATCTTTGGTCCTGATCCTGAGTTGCGTCAGATCATCCTGGTGACGCTCAGGATGTCCCTTTTCAGCACGCTCATTTCGTCAATACTTGGCATTCCCTTCGGCGTGGTTTTGGGGGCAAACGATTTCCGCGCTAAAGCGGTTATCTCACGTGTAGTCAATACGCTATTGGGATTGCCGCCGGTGGTTGGTGGATTGATCGTATTGATGCTGCTCTCACGCAGCGGTCCGCTGGGAAGCCTGAGACTGCTCTACACCGTCAATGCCATGGTGATCGCTCAGGTGATCCTGATCACGCCCTTTGTGATCGCGATGACGGCTAATGTGGTCGGAGTCAGTTCCCAGTCGATCAATGAGACACTGGCTGGCGTCGGCATTGGAGGATGGCGGCGGATCAAATATTACCTGCTTGATTTTCGTATTCCCTTTATTTCGATCGTTTTGGCAGCTTTCGGTCGTTCGATTGCTGAGGTTGGCGCTGTCCAGATGGTAGGCGGCAACGTTCAATATAAAACGCGGGTCATGACGACAGCGATCATGATGCAAACGAACATGGGGCGCTTTGAATTCGCGATCACGCTGGGGATCTTGCTTCTGCTCATCTCATTCCTGGTGAATTCGCTGGTAAACCGCATCCAGAAGGCGACGGAACATGATTAGGCTGAATGATATTAAAGTGGAAGTCAAAAACCGCACCATTCTGGATATTCCAGAGCTGGAATTGGCTAAGGGGAAACGCTATGGCGTGATCGGCGAGAACGGAAGCGGCAAAACAACCCTTTTGCGTATAATAGCTGGTACATTGGTTTCGAACAACGGACAATTGAAGGGCTTGCCTTCCAAGGGAGAAATGGGCTATCTACCCCAATCTCCTTACGCGTTCTCGCTCTCGGTACTTGAGAATGTCAAAATGGCGGTCCTAGGCGAAAATTCTGAGCAGAGCGCCAAAACCGCCCTGGAAAAAGTTGGTATGGGTGCCTTGTTGAAATCGAGAGGAAATCGCCTTTCTGGCGGTGAAAGACAACGCATGGGATTGGCGAGAGTGCTGGCATTACCAAGGAGCCTTTTGATCCTGGATGAGCCCAGCTCCGCCACTGACATACGGGGAACCAATCTCATTGAAGCCCTGTTACTGGATTGGCATCGGGAAAGCCAGGGAACGCTGATCTTTTCAACCCATTCGCCAGCTCAGGTAGTCCGCCTGGCGGATGAGGTCTTGTTCATGGATAAAGGTCGGGTGATCGAGCGCGGCTCTCCCAGAGAAATATTTGATTCTCCAGTAAATGAGGAAACCAGGTCATTTTTATCTCATTGGAAGCTTTAATTTCCAGTATTTACCTTGACCGAAATGGGTTTGAAGGTTAGGATTTCTATTAATAAAAGCCCAAGGATTTGGGTAAATATCACTGCGCAAGCAGTTGAAGTTACGATAACAAAAGAAACAAAGGAGAGATTTTAATGTTAAAGTACGATCGAATTTATAATTTTTCAGCTGGACCGAGTATGCTTCCTGAGCCCGTATTAGAGGAAGTCCGTGATGAAATGCTGAACTGCCGCGGCTCTGGAATGTGCGTGATGGAAATGAGCCATCGCAGCAAAGTTTTCCAGACCATCGCTGACGAAGCCGAAGCTGATCTGCGTGAATTGATGAACATTCCCGATAATTACAAAGTTTTGTTCATCCAGGGCGGCGCAACCCTCCAGTTTGCCGCTATTCCGTTGAACCTGATGAAGAATGGTGTGGCGGATTATATCGTGACCGGTAACTGGTCGAGCAAAGCCTACCAGGAAGCCCGGAAATTTGGCAAGATCAATTTGCTTGCTTCCAGCAAAGACAAGAATTACAGCTATATTCCCGATGTTTCCGACCTGCCAATTTCTGAAGATGCTGATTACGTTTACATTTGCGAAAACGAGACCATCCACGGTACGACCTATCAGGAACTGCCAAACACCAAGGGTAAACCCCTGGTGTCTGACCAAAGCTCCATGTTCCTCTCAAAACCCGTCGATGTCAGCAAATACGGCCTGATCTACGGTGGTGTTCAGAAGAATATCGGTCCAGCTGGTTTGGCGATCGTGATCATTCGCGAAGACCTGATCCGCACCGATCTGCCAGAGACTGTTCCGACCTATCTGCGCTATGACATCCACGCTGAAAATGGTTCCATGTACAACACGCCGAACTGCTGGGCACTGTATGTCTGCGGCAAGGTCTTCAAGTATCTGAAGAGCCTGGGTGGTCTGGAAGCCATGCATCAGATCAACCTTGAAAAAGCAAAACCGCTCTATGATTTCCTTGACAACAGCAAGATGTTCAAGGGTACTGTCGTCGCCAAAGATCGTTCTTTGATGAACGTTCCTTTCGTGACCGAATCCGCTGAGCTGGACGCGGAAGTTGTGGCTGCCACCAAGGCTGCTGGTTTCGATAACCTGAAGGGTCATCGTTCCGTCGGTGGCCTGCGCGCTTCGATTTATAACGCCATGCCCAAGGAAGGTGTCGTGGCTTTGGTCGAATTCCTGAAAGAGTTTGAAGCCAAACACGGCTAATATTTAGATCAAATTCAATTGAAAGCCCTTCGAATGATCGAGGGGCTTTTATTTATGGTCTCTTTAACGGGTGATTGTGTAATATTGGCTTAATCTCTCTCTTTCACTTATGAAGTTGTACCAGGTATAAAAAATCAACCGTATGATGTCGGATTGGAGACAGCGTATTGAAAGCAAATTGCTTTAAAAATCTGTTTCGGTAGCACGATATTGGAGCGCCTCGGCGAGGTGCTCCTGTTTTATCTGCGGCTCGTTTGCCAGATCAGCAATAGTACGGGAGAGTTTCAGCACGCGGTGGTAGCCTCGGGCGGTGAGGTGCAGCTGGTGCATGGCAGTCTTCATCAGGGCTTCTCCGGCTGGCTCAAGAAGACAGTATTGACGAATTTCTTTGGGGGTCATATCAGCGTTATTGACCAGTTTTGTGCCCTCAAAACGCTTGATCTGCAGCTGACGGGCTGCTTCAACCCGCTGGCGGATCGTCTCTGAGGGTTCGCCGGTGCGCTCATCACTTAATTTCTGATAATCTACTCTGGGCACGTTCAGGTGGATGTCGATCCGGTCGAGCAAGGGACCGGAAATTCGCTTCTGATAATTGCTGATCGCGCTTTGGGCGCAGGTGCATTGACGCATATTGTCACCAAAATACCCGCAGGGGCAGGGGTTCATCGCCCCAACCAACATGAAATTAGCCGGAAAGGTGAATGCGCCCTGGGCGCGGCTGATGGTGACGATCTTATCTTCCAGTGGTTGGCGCAGGACCTCGAGAATACGCTTGCCAAATTCGGGCAGTTCGTCCAAAAACAGGACGCCGCGGTGCGCGAGGGATATTTCACCTGGTCGGGGAATATGTCCGCCTCCAACCAAACCGGCGTGGCTGATGGTATGGTGCGGGGCACGGAAAGGGCGCTGCTGGATGAGCGGCGTTTCGGGCGGCAGCTGGTCGCTGATCGAGTAAATGCGGGTCACTTCCAGCGATTCTTCAAGACTTAGCGAGGGCAAAATGGATGTCAGCGCTCGGGCGAGCAAGGTCTTGCCGGCTCCGGGAGAACCAGTCATAAGAACATTGTGACCACCGGAAGCAGCAACTTCGAGCGCGCGCTTGATGTGCTCCTGACCTTTGATCTCGCTGAAGTCTGTCGCGTAGAGATTGGGCTGTATGGCTGCTGCCTCGGCAGGTTGAAAAGGAGGAATCAGTTCTTCGCCGATGAAATGACGCCAAAGCTGATTCAATGTCTCCACCGGATAAACTTCAATGCCCGGGATCAAAGCTGCTTCGGGAGCGTCGATAGCAGGCACGAAGATGCGCTTGTAGCCCTCGCTGCGAGCTAAGGCTGCAGCTGCCAGGATGCCACGCACGTGTCGTACCGTACCATCCAGCGAAAGCTCACCCACGATCAGGGCTCCTTCAATTGCTTCGGCTGGGATTTGTTCGGAGGTGACCAGGACGCCAATCGCTATCGGCAAATCGAACGAGGGACCTTCTTTACGGACAGATGCTGGTGCGAGATTGACAGTCAGTGGTTTACGCGGATAGACTAAACTGGCATTTTTGATTGCAGAATAAACGCGTTCACGACTTTCCTTCACAGCTTCATCCGGCAGTCCCACAATCGTCATACCAGAGATTCCTTGCCCGTAGTCGACTTCGATATCAATCAGGACACCATCCAATCCAATGACAGCGCAGGAAAAAACGTGAGCAAGCATGACACAAGTTTATCACGAAGGTGTTCAAAAATTATTCTGGATGCTCTGAAAAGTAAGATTTTATAGATATTTATAATTCTGAAATACTGATAAGATATTCCAGTTGAGGGAAGGGCACACCTAAACCTCAGGAGGCTTAATGCATACCTTAAGAATATCCAATCCTATCAAAACCTTTTTTTTCAGTTTAGCAGTTTTAGTACTTGTATTTGGCATGCTGGCAAAGCCAGTCATTTGATAGTGACAAATTCTGCAATGATGGTGGTATTTTTGAATACAGTCTCAATGGTGGTATAACCTGGAATCAGGTGAAAGATGAATACATTTTAATGACTTCTTATAATGGCAAGGTGAAGACAGGTGTCATTAATCCGCTGGCTGGAAGAAACGCCTGGTGTTTTGTTGAGAAGGAGTGGGTTAAATCCGTTGTGGATCTGACATTCGCAAAGGGCAAAGACGTCGAATTTCGCTTCCGTCTTGGTACCGGTATTGATGGCGCTGCTGAAGGCTGGTACATTGATGATATACTGTCGCAATCCTGTGTGCCAGGTGTGAATGAGTTCAATCTTTTCAAGCCCTATAACCTTGTGGGGCTTTTTTTATACAACAGATAAGCGATATAATGACAAAAACGATTCTGATGGGATTTTATGTTTAGAAAACGAATTCTCTCTCTTTTGATACTTCTCCTGTTTGTTTTGACCGCTTGCGAGCTTTTGGTACAACCGACAGAACCTGTAGTCATAACGGAAACGAAAGCAACAACAGCTATCGTTCCTGAACCAAGCCAAGTTGCTCCAACAATGACATCAACCCAGGATCCCATTAGGATTTATTTTGATCCCGCACTTCCCGAGGAGCTTACAAATGGGTATCTGGTGACGATTATGGGGGAATACGCCGGTGAAAAGGAAGTCTCACAGATGATTTTAGGCTTTGAGCCTGAGTTCTTGATGAGTGAGTTGGTTTTTGCGCTTGTAGCGCCATTTAAAACCGTTACTGATTCGGTTAGTTTTAACGATTTCGACTCTTTTTGGAAAAATGGAGGAAATTTCCCAGCAAATGAACTGATATTGTCGGTAGAAAGCAAAACAGCCCTTGAATCTGTTCTTGGCCCAGCAGGCGGAGGTATTCGTACTCTAAAAGAGGAAGACATCACAAATTTTCTGAATTTGAATAATGGCGTTTGGGCGGTTGTTCCGTTTACCGAGATTTCATCGACTAATAAAGTCATTGCGATTGATGGCGTTTCACCATTGCAAAAAAGTTTCAACCCATCTATCTATTCTTTAATTGTGCCAATCGGCCTAAGTAAGCTCGAAGGTGCTTCGACTGCTCAAGCTGATCTGGAGGAAATAATCAGGGAATTTCAAGCGGTTTTGCCAAAGAGTAATCACGACCCCGAAAAGTTGACCACAATCGTTTTGACCGGTGTTACTGCTCTCGCGCGGGCTACTGCCAAGGAGATGGAGCTTAACGGTGTCCTTTCGCCAGCTGTATCAGTTGGAGAACTGATGCGGGAGGCAGACATTGCTCATGTTAGCAATGAAGTGCCTTTTGCGGAGGATTGTCCACCTCCTCAATGGGTGCAGGAAAAGGGTTTGGTCTTTTGTTCGGACGTCAAATATATTGATCTGATGCGTGAGATTGGCACCGATGTGGTTGAGCTTACTGGCGACCATTTTGCTGATTGGGGTCCGGAAGCGATGTATCTGACGCTGGAAATGTATCGCAATGAGGGCTGGGAATATTATGGCGGCGGATGGGATATTGACGAAGCCAAAGAACCGCTGAGGATCGAACACAACGGCAACAAGATCGCCTTTTTAGGCTGTAACGCCAAAGCGCCGGGCTACGCCACAGCCAGCGCAACGGTACCAGGCGCGCTGCATTGTGATATGGATGATATGGCTTCAAGGGTTTTAGAGCTCAGGGCTGAAGGTTATATGGTGATCGTCACCTTTCAGCATCAGGAAATTTACCGCTGGGATCCAACCGAGCAAATGATAAGCGATTCGAGACGCATCGCCGATGCCGGCGCGACGATCGTGAGCGGCAGCCAGGCGCATCAACCCCATATCTATGAGTTTTATGGTGATACTTTTATTCATTATGGATTAGGAAACCTGTTTTTTGACCAGCTGGGTTGGTTTGACGACTCCAATAAAGCCTTCTTGGACCGCCACGTCTTTTATGATGGCAAATATCTGGGTGTGGAGCTGATCACAGCACAATTCTTCAATTGGTCAACCCCAACCCTGATGACCCCTGAGGCAAGAGCGGAGATGTTAGGCAGGCTTTTTGAGTATAGCCAAATGAGTGAATAACCTGATTAAAGCCGCATATCAACTGATCGCAAATCAAATCAATCCCGCCTGAAACGTGCGAAGGAGAGTTGATAAAAACTCCATATCTTTCTGATATTGTTCAAGGCGGGCTAGTTGTTTTTATTCGTAGCTTGCGGTTCTGATCGTGTGAAGCTGTCGTTCGAAGTCGTCATTACTCCAGATCACTGGCACGGGGTAGAGCGGGTTAGCTTCTTTGTCCGCCCATTCGATGATCTGGTCTATGTCCTCGTCCTTAATACAGTCAAAGCCCGCGGGAAGGTTCATTTTCTTCTTCAGCTCTTCTATCCAGGCGATAAAAGCAAGTGCTTTTTCTTCGCTGTTTTCCCCTTCCATGCCGCATACATCCGCGAGGTCTGCCAGCCTGTCATAGACTACCGATCCGAATTGCCGCATTACATGGGGAAGAATTACGGACATTGCCAGTCCGTGGGCGACGCCATAAAGTCCGCCGAGGGTGTGCCCTATGGCGTGGACATAGCCAACGCAGCCTCTGGTAAAGGCTCTGCCAGCATAGAACGCGGCGTATTGCATGTTTTCCCGGGCTTTGAGATTTTTGCCGTCTTCGTACGCGATAGGCAACCAGTCGTGTATGAGTTTGACCGCGTTTTTTGCCATCTCGTCCTCGACCTTTGTGTTGTAGGTTCGGTTTGTGTATGCTTCAACGGCGTGACAGAGAGCGTCCATGCCTGTTGTCGCGGTGACAAAGGGCGGAAGTCCCATCGTAAGTTCGGGGTCAAGTACCGCATATTTTGGCAGGATAGACGGGTCATTTATGCTGGCTTTGTGGTGTGTTGCTGCTTCGGTTATCACTGCCGCAACGGTCGTTTCTGAGCCTGTTCCGGCGGTGGTGGGTACAGCCCAGAACGGAACGATTTTTTTGTGCACTTTCAGAAGTCCCTGAAGCTGCGGTACAGTCTTGTTCGGATGGGCTATTCTTGCGGCTATTCCTTTCGCGCAGTCTATAGGAGAACCGCCGCCAAACGCGATGATCCCTTCACAGTAGTTTTCCTTGTATGCCTTCAGGCCGGCTTCGATATTCAGGTCGGTCGGGTTTGGCTGCAATTCGGAGAAAATGGTGTATTTTAGTCCTGCGGTGTCCATCGCGGCGGTCAGTCCGTTTGGCACGCCCAATTTTACGAGTCCGCTGTCCGTTACGAGCAGAATATTTTTAACACCCTTTCCGAGAATTATTTCCGGCAGCTTTTTGATGCTTCCAGGTCCTTCCGATACGAGTTCCGGGGTTCTGTAACCCATAAAATAGTTTGCGATTTTCATTACTGCCTGGAATATCCTGCAATATACTTTGAACATCTTGTTTCCTTCCTTGCTAAGTGCGATTTTTTCCGGTACGGTCCCCGGTTTTACCATTGTTATTGCTTCTATAGGACATATTTTCGCGCAGATACCGCAGCCAATGCATGCGTCCTTGTCGGACTGCTGAGCTACGGTTCTGATGTCGCCTCTGTATTTCGGCTTCGTCAAAACCAGACAATCCTTAGGACAACTTTCTATGCATATGCCGCAGCCCGCACAGTCTATAACATCAATATATGGTAAAAGTTTTACTCTTGCCATTTTCTTTAACCTCCGCATACAGGGCTTAATAGCATTACCTGGTCACCATCTTTGAGCACGGCTTTTTTGTCTGCCTGAATACCGTTAACCACTACCAGGCAGCCGTCAATATCCTTTGATGTGATCTTTGTTTTCGGATTGACTTTTTTAGCTTCTTCAAGAAGCAGAGGGTACAAATCTCTAACAGATGCGACATCCGCATTAAATTCTTTGATTCCGGTATCGAGTCTGAACAGACCGAATAATTTAACATTAACCATTTTCTGTTTCTCTTCTATTTTATTATCTTTAGCTTGCGAAGCGCGGATTCTCTGGGGATACCGTTTTTATCCCAACGCCTTGCTTTGTAATAGGTCTTTTTCATACGCTCAAGCGGCACCTTTGTGGTGGGATTTGAGGGATCCTGGGGAATATCTGTAAGCCTTGCAGGGAGAGCATCGTCTTTTGCCGATATGCCGAATCTGGTATTCAGCGCCCGTTCCATTGTGTAGCCGCGTTCCCCTATAGCTATATATTTTCCGAAGGTCATGGGCATGTCCATAGCATACTTCACGCCTTTTGTATGGTGGAAAACCGGCAGATGTATGGCAAGACCGGGCGCACAGCGATTAATCAATCTGAACAACCAACCTAAATGCGGAATTGCCTTGTTGACAATGGTCGTGATCGTGCTATTTGGTTTTGTGATAAGAAATGCGGGAAAAAACGCGTAGGACGTAAACAGACACTGCCCTGTGGTGGAAATTGTTTCCATCAGGTCCTGGAAAAGCATTGTAAAGTCTGCCTTTGCCTTCGGTGTCTGCGGGTCCGCGAAGAGCCCTAGCCCTTCTGCGATTACAAGATATCCGCCGTTCAAATGGCAACCGCCTCTGTTTGCTATGGAGTAGCCAAGCCCCATACCGACAGCGCGTCTGGGCTCATAGGCGGCAAGTTCCATCCCCTTTGAGTTTATCGCAAAATCCTTGCCACCGTATTTTTCAGCCAATTTTTTGCTACCCTCAGCAAGCTCATCGCCTATACCCTTTCTGTGAGCAATCATTTCCCAAATCTTTGAAAGATTTTCGGTCTTTCCAAATTCCAGTCCGTTCTGCCAGAGCCCCTTTTCGTTTGCCTCCATTGCCCATGCGAGAGTAGACGATGCTGATATTGTGTCCATACCGAGCTCATCAAGCTCGTAATTCCATTTCAGAATGTCATACAAATTGTTATTTAGTATGCCGCCACCGAGAAGAGCGAGTGTTTCGAGTTCGGGTCCTTTTATTTTTTTACCTTCAAACTCAACTGTTCGTGCACATTTGATAGGACAGGTGAGACAGCCTTTGTTGACGATATTGTAAGTTTCGGCAAGCGTTTCTCCGCTGACCATATCGAAATCGTCGTACCTGCCGTAATTGTAGTTTTTGGTTGAAAGCATTCCCCTCATCTGCATCTGGCTGACAAGCCCTGCTGTACCGAGCCTTGGCAGCTGCTTACCCGTAAGCGGGTGACTACGAAGGTAGGAAAACCACTTCCTGCACAATTCCCGGGTTTTTTCTGGATTGGAAACATTGAACGGTTTATTTCCGCTTACTGTTATTCCCTTCAGGTTTTTCCATCCGAATACAGCCCCTATGCCGCCTCGTCCGTTTACCCGATCGTCTGAAACAACAGCAGCATATCTGACAAGATTTTCTCCGGCAGGGCCTATGCATAATTGAGCATGTTTTACTGATTTTCCAGGCTTCTGTTCGCGGATCTTTTCTGAAAGCTTGGTCTGGGTTTCGCTGGTTTTGAGCCCCCAGATATCGTCTGCGTTGTGTAGTCGAAATTTATCATTATCAATTTCAAGCCATGAGTGTTCCGAACACTTGCCCGTGATGATCAGGGCGTCGAACCCCGCTTTTTTAAGATAATATCCGAATCTGCCGCCGCAGTTTGAAGAGGTTGTGATCCCTGTGAGCGGTGAAATTGTAGAAATATCAAACCGTGATGAAGAAGGAACGCCTGTTCCGGTGAGCGGACCTGTACTAATGATGATCATGTTTTCTTCGGAAAAAGGCTGTTCATGTCCGGTAAAATTGTCGAACATGATTTTAGTTGCGGCAATTTTGCCTCCAATGAAGAATTCGCGGTCCTGATCTGTCCACGGGTAATCTGAAAGAACCCCTGTTGACAGGTCAAATCTGGCAATTCTGCCCATGTAACCGCCGTACTTGCTTTGCATATAAGAACCTCCATCCACGGACTCAATATGGATATATTTTCAAGGCATTATATCAAAGCATTTACACACATTGATAGAAAAGGGTCTTGTAGGGATTTTAACTTGATAAAAAAGAACTGGTTACAAAGACCAGTTCTTTTTTATGCCCCTACCGGGACTCGAACCCGGGTCTTAGCCTTGAAAGGGCTGCGTCCTAACCTCTAGACCATAGGGGCATCAAGTAAGCTATTCTACATGACTTTTTTTGACTGGTCAAGGTTAATTTTTATCGTTATTTTTATTGTTAACTTTTATCGAAGACTTTTCACAAGGCCTCGGAATTTTCTGCTGACACCTTGGTTTTTTTTTACACACACCTCAGATTTTTGTAGGATTACACTACATATTGGACAGTGACTAATGAAAAATAGCAGGAAGTGATAGTATCCGTTATTGTTAATACGCCAATAAAAGCAATAAGGAGAAACCACAACCTGCTATGGATAAGATAA
>Ga0255344_1000557_pt1 | contig 57666 bp, 52 predicted proteins | sample wastewater_treat_5_FD_192414 | JGI IMG/M metagenome (GOLD analysis project Ga0255344, IMG submission 192414) | Wastewater microbial communities from Lulu Island WWTP, Vancouver, Canada - plant18 | ecosystem: Engineered > WWTP > Wastewater > Unclassified | place: Canada: Vancouver, British...
TGGTCACGGGTGTCAGCCTCTGGAACACCCGAAATAAGCCCGTTTTCCTTTGAAGCCGATGAAATTAATCGTAACAGATATTCTGCAATCAGATTGAGCTTTGGCAATCCTTCATTCAGCCATCCTCTGCCACCCGCTCTTTCTTCCAAAGTTGTTGCTGTATGCAACATCTGCCCGTACTCGCTGATGGATGGTCCATAATAATCAAATGTGCCATCTTCCTTAACAAAATTAGTCAGCCAGTAGTTAAAAAGCTGGGCTGCACGAACATTTACACCCCAGGAAGATAGTGCGTCAACTGCAGCAATTATAGTTGGAGGAAAGGTATCATGCTCAATACGGCTGTACACCCCTAGTCCATATTTCGGATGATCGCCCTGGAATGTGGCATCGATATGTGCAAGACTTGTTCTAATTGACAGGTCAAGAAACGGATGACCGGTGTTGATTTCAGGGATTGTTTTCATTTTTGCGATATTTGCCTGGATCACCCTTTGATCAATTGCTGGTTTGCCCTGAGGTCTGGGAAACAATCCCAGAATCATATCCAGATCAGGCTGCTCTTTAAAAAAATCATAAACAGGATCTTTCATCATCCGTTGCCATTTCTTCACCTGGTTGCCATCACTAATTCCCGAAAAAGCAAATGATGGCCTCAATACAAACATGGTTGATATCATTGAAGTGTTTCTTATGAAACTCCTTCTGCTCGTTTTTAACATGATATATGCTTTTTTATGATTTATTAATTAAGCGTCCTGCCCTCGCAGCTACAAGTTGACATGGAAGGCAATAATCAGCCCGTCTACTCCCTTTGGGATCGTCAGGAAAACTAGTCTGCTCATAAGCGGTCAAGTGATCCTCACACTGAGCATAAGCTACATGGCCATATAAACTCAGCAGGAAATCATTTTTGCGCCCCAGTGACCACAAGGCATATAGGTAGTCTGTTAAAGGCCAGTCGTCAAGCCAATCCATAAAACGTGTTGTACCACAAAATTGTCCCCCACCGTTCAAACGAGCATTTACCAGACGGTTGGCCATATCGGATGGTAATATCCCGCTTGATAATAGTTCAAGCCAATAACGATAATTTGTATAACTGGCTTCCCGGGTTTCTGTAACATAACGTGGCCGGACAAGTTCACCCAATTGAGCAGGAAGCCACCAATCGCATGGATCTTCCGGCCAGGTTCTCCTGATCGCGGTCAGTGTATCTCCCTTCAGCTTTTGAGCAGCCTTCCTTATGATCCCAACAGACGTGGATGGAGTAAATCTTGTCTTTTCACATAAATTAATCCATCGCTCAAGTCCTTTTACTACCCAGCCATTATTATGAAAATAAATATCGACCTGGTCACGGGTGTCAGCCTCTGGAACACCCGAAATAAGCCCGTTTTCCTTTGAAGCCGATGAAATTAATCGTAACAGATATTCTGCAATCAGATTGAGCTTTGGCAATCCTTCATTCAGCCATCCTCTGCCACCCGCTCTTTCTTCCAAAGTTGTTGCTGTATGCAACATCTGCCCGTACTCGCTGATGGATGGTCCATAATAATCAAATGTGCCATCTTCCTTAACAAAATTAGTCAGCCAGTAGTTAAAAAGCTGGGCTGCACGAACATTTACACCCCAGGAAGATAGTGCGTCAACTGCAGCAATTATAGTTGGAGGGAATGTATCATGTTCAACCATGCCATAAGTCCCAACTCCATATTTCGGATGATCGCCCTGAAAAGTGGCATCTATATATGCCAAACCTGTTTTAATTGATAAATCAAGAAACGGAAGACCGGTGTTGATTTCAGGTACTGTTTTTAGCTTTTTTAAGTTCGTTTGTATTACTCTTGCATCAAAAGCGGCCCTGCCTTGTGGCCTGGTAAACAATCCCAGAATCCGGTTCAGGTCAGGTTTCCCATTAAGTATTTCATATGCAGGATCTTTCATCATCCTCTGCCATTTTTCTACCTGGTCATCAACATTTTTTCCCGGAAATACAAGTGTTGGAGCAATTAATGCAAATGTAGAAGCAGTTGCAGTATTTCTTATAAAATTTCTTCTGTCTATTTTACTCATAACATTAGGATTTTAAAATTTAAACAATATTTACCTGTAGAAATTATTAAATATTTAAATGAATAGCGAATGCAGAAATAATGTTGCTGGAAAGAAAATAATAACTTTCAGAAGGATTAGGATTTGTTTAATAATCTTCCTGCTCTTGCTGCTACAAGCTGACATGGCAAACAATAATCAGCTTTTTTGCTGCCTCCAGAATCTCCCGGAAAGTTAAACTGTTCGTAAGCTGTCAAATGCCTTTCACATTGACTATAAGCAATATGGCCATATAGACTAATCAGAAAATCCTTTTCCCTCCCCAGACGCCATAAGCTGTAAAGATATTCAGTCAATGGCCAGTCATCTAGCCAATTCATGAACCGTGTCATTCCACAGAACTGACCACCCCCGTTTAATCGAGCATCCACTAATCTGTTTGCCATGTATTCCGGTAAGATACCACTGGAGAGCAACTCAAGCCAATAGCGATAATTGGTATAACTAGCCTCACGTGTCTCTGTGATATAACGAGGTCTTGCAGTATATTCCAATCTGGCAGGAAGCCACCAGTCATTTGGATCAACAGGCCAGGTTCTACGGATTGCGTCAAGTGTGTCTTTTTTAAGTTTTTGTGCTACTTGTCTTATATTATCAATAGATGTTGATGGAATTAAATGTGTCTTTTCACACAAATCTGCCCATTGTTCAAGTCCTTTTACCACCCAAGCGTTGTTATGGAAGTATTTATAAATCTCATGACGTGTATCTGATTCTGGCACTCCAGAAATTAATCCGTCATCCTTTATAGCAGCAGAATGAAGTCTCAATAGGTACTCCGCCATCAGATTCAGTCTCGGGAATCCTTCTGTCAGCCACCCTGATGCTCCACAACGGGCTTCCAAAATTGCTGCAGTATTTAACAACTGCCCATATTCTGAAATAGATGGTCCAAAAAAATCAATTGTCCCATCATCAATTACAAAATTATTTAGCCAAAAATTGAATAGCTCAGCTGCTCTTTTACATATTCCCCAGGTTGAAAGTGCATCCACCGTAGCAATAATGGTCGGTGGAAATCCATCAGCATAACGTTTGGCATATTGACCAACTCCATATTTTGGATAATTTCCCTGGAATGTTGAATCGATATGGGCAAGTCCTACTTTAATAGACCGATCCAAAAAAGGATGGCTCGTGTTTATTGGAGGAGTAGTTTTTAACTTTTGCACGTTCATCTCAATTAACTGTGGATCAATGGCAGGCTCACCCGTTTGACGGGGAAACAAACCCAGGATCTGATTCAGATCCGGTTTACCTTTTATCAGGTCAAATACCGGATCTTTCATCATCGCTCTCCATTTATCTACCTGTTCACATTCATCATTTTCGGAAAATACCAATGAGGGTGCAAAAAATACTATTGTGGAATAAGCAGCAGTATTCTTGATAAAGTATCTCCTTACCATCTGAATATTGTTAATTATTGAACTAAAAGAAACAAAACAAATAATTTAGTAAAGGCCTCTGAGCAATATCTCAGAGGCTTTTACAAGAATCCTTTTGTTACTAATAATTTGGATTCTGCACCAGATTTGGATTAGCATCTATAGCACCCTGTATTATTGGAAATACTGTTCTGTAATCGCCATTGGGCTTGTGAGATAACCAGCTTTTTTTTGTAAAAATCCCAAATCGTATCAAATCTCTTCTTCGTGTAGCTTCAACAGAAAATTCCCAGGCAAGTTCATCAAGAAACCTTCCATATTGAATCGGATCAGTATTTCCGGGATCAACCGTAACATAATTCTCTACATAACCATATTGATAGGAAGAGTTTTCCAACAACTGATCTCCTGTAACAGTTGCTTTTTCAGGATAATCTAAAAAGGCACGCTGACGAACCTGGGTAACAATATCTGCTGCTTGATCCTTTTGTCCAGTTCTCAACAAGGACTCAGCCTTCATCATTAAAACCTGGGCATATCTGAATAATGGAAAATCATTGCTTAGGCTGTTTTTTGCACCCATACGGTACTCAAATTTTTTAATTCTGGCTCCTTCATTTTCACCTACAAATATTCCATCCGGAAGTTCTTTTGTAAATACTAGAGGTTCTCCCTTTTTTTCATATGCACAAAGTATGGGCGTAACTCCGTCAGCTGCGTATTGCGGCCCTATTATATAAGTATACTCAAAACGAATATCATCAGGATCATAAGTGTCCAGAAATAGCGGATTACCACAAAATCCTCCTGCACCCCATGGGCTGCCTTCCAGGTTGTATGTTGCTTTACTTGAAGCATGTAAAGAAAAATTATGCAAAGAATTACCCGTGGCATATATTTCATCGTAGGGTATTACAAAAATATTCTCCTGAGAAATCTCATTATTTGTAAGGAAGTTAGTTCGGTAATCGGGTTCCAGAATATACTTCCCTGAATTTATTATGTCATTACACTCAGTGATGCACTCATTCCATTGGGATTGCCCTGTATAAACTTCAGCATTTAGGTATACATTGGCCAACAATGCTTTCGCTGCCCATTTGTTAAAACGTCCGTACATTTTCGTACCGGTGTCCTCAGAAAGATTGGGAATTGCTGCCTTTATCTCATCAACCACAAACTGATATATCTCAGCGCGTGGTGTTTTAGCAGGCATCTCTGAAGAAACTTCCTTGACAAGCGGAGCATCACCAAAATTATCAAGAATCAACCAATTGTATAAAGCCCTTGCCACTTTCATTTCAGCAACAAATGTTTCTTTGCTCTCGCCGACAGGAATCGGAATCTCGCCTGATTCAAACTGTTCAATTATACGAGTAGCATGAATAGCTCCTTTGTATAAAGGAGCCCAAGTGTCGTCAAGCTGCCATTCCAGCGAAGTCCATGAATGTTGCATAAACCGCCTCCACAGCCCTGCATTATCCCAACCAGTTGCATTTGCAGGGCGAACATTAAGATCAGCCGAGCATTCCTGAATCATCCACCAACAAACAGTTGATCCGTACAAACTGCGCATGTTTGAATAAACCGGACCAATAACATTATAGGCTTCATTTGTTGAATAAACATAATTGCCTCCAGTTAAATCTGAATACACAACTTCATCAAGGTCATTATCACAAGCTGTAACTATAAGTAGTGATAAAATAAATATTCTGTATAACAATTTTTTCATAACTATCCCATTATTAAAAATTAATATTTACACCCAAGGCAAAACTCCGGGTAGCTGGATATCTATCCCTATAATCTACACCTGGCGCCAAGCCGCTTATATTGACCTCAGGATCTATTCCCTTATAACCAGTAATTACCAGCATATTCAAACCCGAAGCATATAATCTCATTTCCTTAATTAATGAAGAACTCTTAAAAACCACGTTGTAACCTAAGGTAACATTGTCAATTTTCCAGAAATCGCCATTTTCAATATAGTAGCTAAGCATTTTATAGTCTTCCATATCATAAAGAGGTCTTTTACCATAAACATTATGATAAGCAGATTTAAGGATATTTCCACGTGAAAGATTAGCGGGTGTTTCATAGAATATGCGTGATTCATTCATAATCTGGTAGTCAAACGCACCGCGCATATTAATATCCAGATCAAAATTCTTAAATGTAAGTGTGTTATTCCAGCTTAAGTAGTATTTTGGCAAACCGTTTCCTGTAATGCGCTTATCTTCTGCAGAAGCCTGTGCTATGGGTTTTGGGGTACCGTCATTTCCGAGAATAATCCAGTGCCCGGCATCATCAATATCAATAGACTCATATGTCCAGAAATTACCGATCTCACCACCTTCTTCAACACGGTGAGTAGTTTCCTGAATCGGTTCACCGATATAGCCTGTACTGAAGTAACCTCCCTGAACTATAAATTCATCACTTGAAAGTGCCACAAGTTTATTTCGGTTTGCCGAAAAGTTAACAGTTGATATCCAATTAAAATTTGGGCCTTCAAGAGGTGTCCCTCTTAATTGAATTTCAATTCCCTTGTTTTCCATGACCCCTGCATTGGCCACAATGGTATTATAAAGGTAGGGGGGCATAGGCACATTATAATCCCATAATAAATCTTTAGTTGTGCGTTTATAAAGGTCTATTGAACCAGTTAGCCTGTCCCTTAGTATTCCAAAATCAAGCCCGATATTGGTTTCTTCTTTACGTTCCCATCTCAGAGCTGGATTGGGATTGGTTACAGGAAGAATAACCGGAGTCCATTGGTTGTTTAAAATGTAATATGCCCCATAACCCAGTCTACTTTGTGACATGTAAGGATTTGTAGGCTCAGTTCCTGTAATACCAAAACCAGCTCTGACTTTAAGACTGCTCATGAATTCTATATCACTCATAAATTGTTCGTTCTTTATATTCCACCCAACAGAAGCAGCTGGGAAATTGCCCCACTTATGATCTTTTCCAAATTTTGAAGATCCTTCGTGACGCATACTCATCATTAACAAATATTTATTCGCGTAATCATAATTTATCCTAAAAAAGTAGCCGATAAGCTTTGTTTCTTGTTTATAGCTTGACATTGAAGCTTCACCACGTTTTAAAGCTTGTCCTGTTGACATGTTATTATATGAATACAAATCGCTTGGAAAATCGAAATTAGTCATCGAGAAAGATTCATATTTGTCATTCTGCCAGCTATATCCAAGTAATCCGACGATATTATGATTATTGATCGATTTAGTGTATTGCCCAAATAATTCTAAAAGATCGGTTACGCTTTTACCTGTATTGCGGGATGCATATCCATTCCTTGAGTTTAAAACTGTAGAAAAATGCCTTTTCGTTTCGCTATACCCACTCATTGAGCTTGATAAATTATGTGAAGCCACCATTCTCAATGAAAGATCATTTATCGGCATATAATTTAAAGAACCAAAGGTTTTTAAGCTGCTATTAACAGCCTCTCCTCTTGTTTCATTTAATAAAGCAACCGGATTTGAATAATTATTTACACCCGGATGTTCAGTCCAAACTCCATTTTCATCCTTTATCGGATCAGTCGGATTATATGTCAACGCCATTCTGTATACAGAGGAACTTATACCCGGAAAATATTTCTGTTCCTGTCCCATTAGATTTCCATTAATCCTTAATTTCCCGTTAAACAAAGAACGGTTTATCTCCAATCTGGGAGTAAAAATATTATTATCAGATTTCCTTATTAACCCTTGCATTCCTTCATAATTCAGGTTAATGATATAGTTTCCCTCAGTATTCCCTCCTTTAAGACTTATATTGTAAATTTGGGAGATGGGTGTTTGTGTGATTTCATCAAGCCAGTCTGTACTGGCGCCATAATCAATAGCACCGGGCTTATTTTGTGCTACTAATTCTCGATATTCGGCAGCATTCAAGAAATCCAATTTTTTTGATATTGTCTGGACAGCAACATTAGTATTAACCTCAATTGTAACAGGCATCTCACCTTTAACCTTTTGAGTTGTTATCAGGATTACTCCATTCGATCCCCTTGTTCCGTAAATTGCTGCAGCTGATCCGTCTTTAAGCACGTCTATTGATTCAATGTCCATAGGTGCAACTGATGATAAGGACCCAGGAATTCCATCAATAATTACTAATGGCTCAGCCCCAGCTTTTAAAGAAGTAACTCCCCTTAAAGATATTTGTGACTTGGTCAATGGATTAGCATCAGGTTTTACTATGCCCAGTCCTGCTATTTTACCAGTAATTAATTGAGCGACGTCAGCAATCGATCCCTTAACAAAATCATCTGCTTTAACACTGGATATTGCACTAGTTAATTGACCTTTTCTTTGCGTGCCATAGCCAACTACTACAACTTCATCAAGGCCCGTCATCTCCGCCTCCAAAACTACATTCAATGTGGTCCTCCCTTCTAACGGAACTTCTTTATTACTATACCCGATAAATGAGAAAACTAATGTTGCATTCATATCATTTACAGATATGCTGTAGATCCCATCTGCATCGGAAACAGTCCCGATAGTTGTCCCTTTAACCATAATGTTTACGCCGGGCATTGCTTCTCCCGAAGAAATATCTGTAATTTTCCCTGTTACTAAAAAACGTTGCTGCTGAACCTCTCCATTACTTTTTTTTGGAAGCAGGAGAATGAGGTCGTCGTCTAAAATTCTGTAATTTATACTTTGATTATCGAAAAGCTCATTAAGAATTTCCTCAATAGAATTTTCGGATGCAATCAAATCGACTTTACGGTCTACATCTATCTGTTCACGCTGGAAGAAAAACCTGAAATTGCTGTTCGATTCTATCTGTTTTAATACTCCTGCAACCTGTTCATTCTTTACTTCAAAATTGAACTTTGTCGCCTGGGAGAACACAGTTGCCGAAACCTGCAGACACATAACTAGTGTAAAGAATAATGTGAATTTCATCTTTAGCAATATTTTCTGCTTGTTCTCGCATAATGCGAAGCATTGGTTTAGAAATTTTTTCATAGATTTGTTCGGTATTAAGTTAATAATGGTGTTGCTACACCGTTAATTAGATGATTAGCCGGACTGGTGTGACAGCACCAACCGGCTTTTTATTTTAGTGTTCTTGTTTGTTGCATAGGCAATTCATTTTAAAATTGTTAATAATACATCATGTCGCGAATTATGTTCTTTGCTCATTTTATTTTCTTCCTACTTATTTCTATTTTCTGATCATTGATTTTATATTCAACAGGCAGTGTCAGCTCCAGTAGATTTAATACCTCAATGATTGATTCATTCTTAATCGTACCATCATAGTGATATTTTAATATTTCCGGATCCACTATTTGGATATCAACGCCATATTTTCTTTCAAGCAGAACAACAAGTTCCTTTAAAGACATATTGACAAAGATTAGTTTGTTCTCTTTCCATGAGTTAAACCATAAGGGTTCAACTTCCATGACGATCATGCTTCCATTTACTTTATTGTAAACAAGCTGCTCTCCTGGTTTAAGAAGAATAGATTCCTCGAATCCTTTACTTGTTGATGAAATAATTACTTCTCCTTTTTCAAGGGTTGTAATCACATTATCATCTTCATAATAAGCTTTTACATTGAATTCAGTGCCCTTTACACTGACATCATAAATTACGGTGTGAACAATAAAAGGTCTGTCTTTTGATTTTTGCACCTGAAACCAAGCTTCACCATCAAGAAAAACCTCACGTTGCCCATCCTTTTTTCCTGTAGCATATTTCAAGGTGGAACCTGAATTAAGATATATTAAGGTGCTATCGGGGAGAATTATTTGAGATACTGATCCCTTTGGTGCCTTGGAGGTATAATAAGATAGTTGAGTTTCTCCGGGAGCTGTAATAATCAATCTTCCAATGACCAGACCAATTAATAATGCAGCAGCAACTTTCATTAACGGATACAATAGCCGGAAACTTTTTTTCTCCCTATCCCTCTTCTCATTGATCATTCTCCATATTTTTTCAAAAAGAGGATTTAGTTTCTTTTTCTCCTCCTCCGTAACATCAATATTATCAAGTATTTCTGTTAATTCTGCTTTTACTGTGAATTCAAGGTTATCAATATGAAAAAGGGATAACATTTCCTGCTGTGCTTTTTCTTCCATATCAGGAGATGATATGTTTCTAAGAAGGTCTTTTATTTTTCTTTCCATAAGAACTTTATATTATTAGTAATACGAACTACTGTCAGCATTTACTCACTCTTTTTAATTATTATTCAAAGGTTGAACTGTGGGCACCCAGATTTTTGTTTACTTTCCAGAGTTGATTGGTTGCATTGTAGCTATTGAAAATTTTTTATTTTCAATTTATTGACTGACAATAAATGATCAAATATATACTTGATCGCTTTCATATCCATGAATTAAAAGTGTAAGGATAGTAAATCAACTCAAATCGATCTACCAATAAGCCTTGAAGATAATAAGGACTAAACTCTTACAGGATGTTTTTAAAAATTAAGGAACTAGCATTAATCATAAAAAGAGAAACAGGAAAAAGAGCAATAAAGCATTATTATTAATCAAACTTCCCTTCAGGTATTGAGTAGCCCTGTAAAGCTGGTTCTCCACTGTACGTTTTGAAAGGTTAAGCTTATCGGCAATCTGTTGGTTGGTTAATCCCTCTTTAGTGCTCAAGCAAAAAATGATCTTCCGTTGTTCCGGCATACTATTAACCAGCGTATTAAGCCTTGAGATCATGTCATTCCATATTACATCATCCCAAGAAGATTCAACTCCTGGTTGATAGTTATATTGTAAAAAATCAGAAAAGGCTTTCTCGATATTCCTTTTGCGGATATAATCATAAATAGAATTGACTGCAATCTTAAAAATGTAGGCTTTAAAATTCAGCACCGGATTGATGTTACAACGTTTTTCCCATAATTTAAGAAAGACATCTTGTGTCAGTTCTTCTGCGTCTGGTTTGTTTTTCAGATAGACAATGGCAAAACGGAAGATTCTAGGACCATATATATTGAATATTTCTTTGAAGGCTCCTTTTTCTCCTGCCTTCAATCCTGAAATTAGTTTTTCATTAATCTGGTTCTGCTCCGTTAATTTTACCATAACTGAACTTATAAGACAAAGTTAAAAAAATGTCTTAACAGACCATTTTTAATTTTGCCTGATTCAAATATTATTTATTCGAGGGACATTCGTAAGATTTTAATCCTTCCCAAACCACCTTAAAACTGTCCAGAACCATCTAATTTAATCTTTGGTTATGTAATTGATAAACCCAGCGTTAAAATTCTCAGATTCGCATCTATTCTGGTGGTCGGAATTAAAAATCTTCTACCTTTGGGCCCATTTTTCTGATTTGAAATTTTGTTTTACGGATTTTTTTCCTTATATTTTTATTACCCGGGATAAAAGGGTATAAAAGTCAATAAATCTGTAAAAATGGAAGAAAAGAAATTTTTAGATGTTCAGGAACTGACCGATTATATACATATGTCAGAGAGTTATGTCTACAAAAAGGTCAGCCTTAATCAAATCCCACACATAAAGCTGGGAACCAGAACCCTGTTCGAAAGAAATCAAATCGATAGCTGGGTGCGTGGCGGAGGCAGAATGGAAGATAACCTTCCACCGCTTCCAAAAGTTTAAAAATAAACCGTTATGGCAACATTTAACATTGTGCTTGACAGGAGGAAAAAGCTTAAAGGTGGAAGGTATAACCTTGCCGTTCGGATGGTCAACATGAATGATGTAATGTACATCAACATACAAAAGATGACAGTAAGTCAGTATGACAAAGTGTTTAACAATAAGTTCAAAGACGAAGAGAGTCGAAAGTTTCTGGATACCTGTAATGGTTATATCGCAAAATGTGAAAAGATATTTTTTGAATTGAAACCCTTCAATAAAGAAATTTTCAGAAAAAGGTTCTGGGAAACCGATAAAGACAAACCAAAGACCTTGCTTCTTTCCGAACTTTTTGATTACTACATTGAAAACAAAGAGAACATCAAACCAACAACAATTGATTCATTAAGGTACACAAGAAACAGGTTTGAGGCTTTCAAGTCTGCTGCAAGTGTCGGAGATGTTACCGTCAGCTTCCTGAAGAAATTTGAGAAGAGTGAAATTGACAAGGATAACTCTCGGGCTACAATAGACCACCACATGAGAAACCTGAGAAGTATTCTGAATTACTTTATCCATTATGTTAAGGTAATACCAAAGGAATATCAATATCCTTTCGGGCCGGGTGGTTTTACAGTTTCAGGTTATTTCCCATCAACACAGGTATTGAAAGAATCGGAAATACAATCTGTAATTGATCTGGATGAATTTCAGTCTGACGAACACAGATTCGCCCGAGATGTTTGGGTGATGCTCTACCGATTCAATGGTGCCAACTTCGCAGATTTACTCAGAATGAAATGGAGCCAGATAAATGGGGATTATATTTTCTTTACCCGAAAAAAGACCGAGGATACAAGAAAAAACAATCGAAAGCCTATCATTGTTCCCTTAACGGATAAGCTTAAGGATTCAATAGCCCGTGTTGGGGATAAAAATAGTCCTTTCCTTCTGGGACTGCTCAAAGAAGGTTATGATGAAAGTTACTTCAAGAACAGAAACCATAAAATAAAGCAGCAGATTAATCGTAATCTGAAAGACATCGGGGATCAACTCGGTTTGTGGCAGCCATTGAATTTGGGATCAGCAAGAGATTGTTATGCCAACACCCTTGATAAGAATAACACTGACATAAAGAAGATAAGTCAGATGTTAGGACATAGCAATGTTGTTATAACTGAACACTATTTGGCCGGACTTAATCCTGATGTTACATTCGGAATAAATGACCCTATTCTTTAGAGTCAATATTGATAAGAAAAATCGGCCAGGTTTTCGGCCAGGTTTTATGAAAACCAGTGAAAAACCATAAAATCCGAAAATCGTAAATGAATGATAATGAAGACCTGTACAAATCAGAACAATCTGGTTCTCAGGGTTTTATCTCACTCATAATCAGGGGGTCGTTGGATCGTTCCCAACTGGGCCCACTTCAAAATCAGATAGTTACACCGTCAAAAAGTGTAACTATTTTTATTGGTGCCAGTTTGGTGCCAGGATTTGGGTGAAAATCTGCCTCTTTTGGCCAATTTTACTACACACCCCAAAGCAGATTCAAAGGAGAATATATAACTCAATTTTCTTTATATTTAACAAAGAGCCCTGCCCGAAGATTTGAACCTTGCGTACCAGGTTTTAAATGCAGATAATTGCGACTGGTTGGATCTTCTTCTATTTGCAAAGTACCTTCCTTTTTCAATATAAAATCTTCTCCTAATTTCAGCTTATCCTGATTACCTTTTTCACCAAATCCAGCTGGGCCACCACCCTTGTTTACCAATTCATTATACCCGATAACAAGTGAATTTGAAAGTGAAAATGAAAATTTCTCATCCCTGTTTAAAATCCAAAAGACATTTGTATTTGTGACAACATTATTATAAAATTTAAGATCATCGGCTGCTGACCATGACCATACATTTGCACCATAATTTCCAATAAAGAGATTGTGATGTACTTCACAATGTTCGGCAGGGCGATCAGAAAACCAGAACACAATTGCGTCTTTACAGTGATAAAAAACACAATGATCAACAACTATTCCATGTCCGCTTGCCAGAATTGCCAGATGGTTGGGAATTGCAACTATATCACCAAGAAACAGGCACTGAGTAATTCTGAGGTCTTCGAGATTCCGACCTTCTCTTACGATTGGATAATTTCGTCTTACCATTCCTTCCTGAGGTCTTTCATGAACTGGTGTACCTAAAATCCTTAACCCCTGTATGGTTACATAGTTTGTTTCGATCTGAATACCATAGGAAGTCCCTCCAAGAGGATCCTTCCGTCCGTTTGGCTTAAAGTCAAGAGGCATGGTTGATACAATTACAGGCATCTTCCCAGGATTCCAATTTTCATCATCTGGTAATAGAGCTGCCCTGATAGTTAGTCGCTGATTGCAAAAAACGGTCAAATTGACCACCTGACGCCGGACTAAACTGACCACCCCGCGCCGGAGCAAATTGACCACCTGTCGCCGGAGCAAACTGACCACCCAAAAAGAGCGATTCTCATGTTTAAAAAGTAAGCAATGATCTTTGCTGTTTTTATAATTATTAACAGCGGGATTATGGCCAATAAAAAGACAGACATGAGTAAACTAAGACAAATTCTAAGGCTCCATGCTCGGGGCGAGAGCAAATTAAAGATTAGCGAGTTAACGGGTGTGTCGCGCAACACGTTAAAAAAATACCTTAAAATATACCAGCGGCTGGGGCTGACACCTGCGGATGTTGATGGAGTCAGCGATAAGCAGCTGGACGAGCTGTTTGGCGAGAACCTGATGCCGGAACCCAGTGACAAGTTCAAAACGCTTGAGGCCATCTTTCCAACAATTGAAAAAGAGCTTAAAAGAAGAGGAATAACAAGACAGATACTCTGGGACAGATATATCTCGACTCATCCTGATGGTTACAGGTTGTCGCAGTTCAAGCATCATTATAACCAGTGGTTTAAACGCAGCAAACCGGTAATGCATATCGAGCATTATGCAGGGGACAAGATGTTTATCGATTTCGCCGGAGAGAAGCTTCATATAGTAAATAAGGAGACGGGAGAGATAACAGAAGTGGAGGTTTTTATATCCGTTCTTGGCGCCAGCCAGCTGACATACGTGGAGGCTGTACTTAGCCAGTGCAAGGAAGACTTTATCTCATGCTGTGAACACGCGCTATATTATTATGGCGGAGTTCCAAAGGCTATAGTACCTGACAATCTGAAGAGCGCCGTAACAAAAAGTTCTCTGTATGAACCCACACTCAACCAGTCATTCGAGAACTTTGCCCTTCATTACAGCACTACCATACTGCCGGCACGATCCTATAAACCAAAAGACAAATCACTTGTTGAAGGGGCAGTCAGGATAGCCTATCAGCGCATCTACTCAGTGCTTGACAGGAAGATCTTTCACTGCCTGGAAGACCTGAACGATGCAATACGAGAGATAGCAGAGATACATAACAACACCCGTTTCTCCGGCAGAACTTACAGCCGCCGGGATCTTTTTGAAGAGATAGAGCGGCCGGTACTTAATCCGCTTCCCACGCTCGCGTATGAGTTTAAGCGCCAGCAATACTCAACCGTTGCCGTTAACGGGCACATATGTCTTAAGGAGGATAAGCACTATTACAGCGTCCTCTACTCATATATTGGTAAAAAGGTAAAAGTTATGTACTCATCCACCCGGGTGGATATCTATTGTAATTATGTATTGATTGCCTCGCATAAAAGAGACCGGAAGCCGTATGGTTACACAACCAACCCTGACCATCTGGCCAGCACACACAGGTATCTCTCAGAGTGGAACCCAGAGAGGTTTATCAAATGGGCAGAGTCGATAGATATTGCAGTCAGGGTATTTATTACGAGTCTCATGGACAGCAAAGCACATCCCGAACAGGCGTACAAGGCTTGTCAGGGTGTTTTAGGCTTTGAGCGTAAGGTTGGAAGGGAAAGGCTCATAAACGCCTGCAAAAGGGCTACAGAGTATGAGAATTACTCTTATCACGCAATTAAAACAATCCTTGAAAACAAATATGATATGCTAACCTTCGCGGAGATCACAACCGGGATCCCTGCTCATGAAAACATCCGGGGAGAAAACTATTATCAATGAAAGGGGCAGCTGTTAAAAAGTAACCAATTAAATAGAGAAATATGACACAGGAAACACTTGAAAAAATAAAGAAGCTCCGGCTGCTGGGAATGGCCAGGGCTTATGAGACCAGTCTTGAGAATGACAAACTGCTCAGTCTCTCAGCAGATGAATTAATAAGTATGCTTGTTGAAGCAGAATGGGATGACCGTCAAAACCGAAACATCGAAAGGCGTTTGCGCTATGCAAGGTTCCGTTACCAGTCATGCATGGAGAGCATCGATTACCAGGCCGATCGCAATCTGGACCGGAATCAGGTAATGCGTTTTGCCGAATGCAGCTTTATCAAAAAACAGGAGAACATCATAATTACCGGAAGCACCGGGATAGGCAAAAGCTACATAGCTACTGCTATCGGACATCAGGCCTGCACGCTTGGGTTCAAAGTCTATTATGCCAATCTTGGTAAACTCTTCTCAAGGTTAAAAATGGGTAAGGCTGACGGATCGTATCTGAGAGAGATATCAAGGATAGAACGCCAGGATCTGCTCATTATAGATGATTTTGGACTTCTTCCCATTGATGCCCAGAACCGGTCAGCTCTGATGGAAATAGTTGAAGACAGACATAAAAAGGCTTCAATGATAATAACATCGCAGCTGCCTGTTAACTGCTGGCATGAGGTCATCGGAGAAAAAACTATTGCTGATGCCATCCTTGACAGGATCGTTCATGATGCACACCGGATTGAACTCCGGGGTGAATCGTTGAGAAAAACCAGGGACACACAAAAAAAGATGGAAATGTTGAATTAAATAAGTAAATTTGTTTAACCACTTTTTACCGTGAGAAAGCTCTTTTTTTTGGACCAACTCTGATGTGGTCAATTTACTCCGGCGGAATGTGGTCAGATTGTCCGGCTTTTGTATCTGATTGATATACAGTAAATGAAATACTTTTTATTTAGTTTGAATGACCTTATCTTTAAATGACCAATCAGTAGTTAAGTCATCATCAAGGCTAAAAGGATTAAGAACCATGGCTTTTTATTTTATTGTTGATATAGATCCATTTAATAATATTATTGATTTTTTGAGGATTAGAAATTGATATCTGAGTCAGAACTAAAATATCCCGATATGAAAAAGTTAGTTTTTATTCTTGCATTAATAGGATTTCCCCTTTCGTCGTTTTGTCAGGTCACAATTCTTCAGGGGACATACAGAACATTTGATGGAAGGAGTATTGATACTTATATTATTGAAGGTGCCAAGACAGTCGTTTATATTGAAGAGACAAGTATCACGGAAGATCAGCTGGCAGACCTTGAGACGATAAAGGACATCGTTGATAATATTGATTTCTACTACAATTATTATACGGAATTCTTTGGGACAGAACCTGCAGGAGGAGATCCCAACTTTTCTTACAAATCACCTGTTGCATTTGTACCCCCATCATGTGGTGCAGCTTGTGGATTAGTCGGTAGCAAAGGAATTGAAGTCAGTCCAGGGATGTTTTGCCAGATTTTTAACGAGAGAAAGTATCAGATAGGAACTAACAGGATTGGAATTGTTGGTTATGAATTTGGCAGGAATTTCTTTGTTGATGGAAGTAAGATGCTACTTCCATATTCAAATCCGGAAGACAGAAATGGCGGATTTGCTGAGGGGTTTGCAGGATTCCCAGCAATACTGGCTCACATGGCTTACTGTAAAACCCAGGATCCCAGTTTCTCCATGTTTCAAGAAACTCTTTTAAATTATGATTGGTTGTTGGATAGTTTTAGGGCGTACATAAACGACTTATCTTCAAGTCCATATAAACAATTAGCCAAAGAGAATTTTATTTTTGACATAAATCGAAGTATGTATGGTAATTACTATGGAGTCTATGGTGGAGCTTTAGTGGTTGGAATATACGATACTTTTAAAGATGACATCGATTTTAGTGTTTACTTCAATACCCTTAGAGATAGAAACAATGTTGTTACTATTGAGGATGCACTTGGTAATATTGCTTATTCCTATTCAAAAGCAGTGAATAAAAATTTGAATTACTTTTTTAAGAATGTTTTAAAATTTCAGTATGATGCACAGACTGAAAGTCAAATAAATGCTTTACCTCTATCACAAGATAAACTGATAAGGGATAGAAACAGATTATGGTTTACTTCGATTTTTGATACAATACCTCTTAATCTTCGTTCTATAAATTATGGAAAAGAGCCTGACACTTACTACGAATTAAGGTCAGATGGTAAACTGGTTTCCAAATCAACGGACGGAAATAATTTCCTTCCTTATTCATTACTAGAAGGCAAGGATTCCGTGACATTAGATCTTAATTTAATCTCAAATAGTAATATTATTGATAATCAAAAGGTTTTATTATGCAAAAGAGATGTTGTCAATATGGAAAATATGTTAAATGACATATACTTTTCATCACCAAACGGACATACTGGAAGAAATTATCAATCTGGTGTATTTGAAATTGATAATTTCACAAAATATGAAGATTGGTCGTATTTTGAATATATATTTCCAATAGTCAGAGATCAAATCATTTATATCGAAGCAGAAATCTCAAATACAAAGCATTATAGTCCCGATAATATAGATACAAATGGTGATAATCACATAGATTATTGTTCAAGAGTATGTCTTGGGCCCAGTGGAAGCCCAAGGGTTGGGCTGGACGTTGGAATAGATGATGATGATTTCTATAAAGTTGATTTTACAATGCCAACAAACCTTTATTTTACGGCTGACTGGGCTGATAATATGCCGTTTGTTCTTCCCAAAATATATTTTGAGACGGTTGGAGTATCAACAGGCAGGTATAAGAATGTCATTATTAGAAATATAACCGATACTGATAATGATGGTGTTATTGATTTTCAGGATAAATGTCCTACGGAATATGGTGAATACGAAGGATGTCCGGATTTACAAACATCAGTTCCCGAAACCAAGGAGTGCGAAATCAACATTTATCCAAATCCGGCAGGAAGTATAATAAACATCCAAGCTTGTGACGAAGGAGAGTTAGTAATATTTGATTTAATGGGTAATCCTTTAATCAAATATGAAATTAATGACTCAAATACCCAAATTGATATTGCCAAATTAAGTCAGGGGACATATTCAGTATTAGTTAAATCGAAAGATCAAGTAGTGACCAAAAAGTTCATTAAATTGTAGTATTATATTCTTTTCCCATTGTATTAGGATTACACTTTCTTCAGGTGAGGGAAAGCTTGGATTATTATCAGGTCATTCTAAAACATGGGTAGAGCAATTCCGGTTGCCTTTCTGACCGAATCATTTATTCTAAAGTAAAATCATAAGTTAGTCGTTATCTTGCGTTAGAACACCTCTAAAATTGTTCTAGGTCTATCCTTTAAGGTTTTTAACATTGCTACTGGAAGAATCAGAAATAATAATTCGTAAATCCGCATAAAATCTGGCGTTGCAGAAAAAATAAAGTTTACTTTTGGCCCCATTTTTTTGATTTGAAATTTCTTTTTACGGATATTTTTACTTATATTTTTGATACCCGATGTGAAAGGGTATAAAAGTCAATAAATCTGTAAAAATGGAAGGAAATAATTTTTTAGATGTGCAATTGTTGTCGGAATACATCCATGTTTCAAAGTCACTGATATATCAGATGGTAAGCAAAAACAAAATTCCGCACATTAAAGTCGGATCCCGAACCATCTTTGACCGTGCGCAGATCGATCAATGGTTACGGAATCACTGTATGATTGTTCAGGATCTTCCACAAGTACCAAAAATGTAATATCGTATGTCAACCATTAGGTTAGTACTGGATACCCGCAGGAAATTGAAGGATAACAAATACAATCTTTCAATCAGGGTCTGCCATAAAGGTAGTGTCCAGTACTTACCTATACCCAACGCAAAGTTTACTGAAACCCAATACAACCAGGTCTTTGTCCGTGAGCTAAAGGATGAACAAAGTATCAATTGGAGGGAATTAGCCAATGATTTCAAAACAAAATGCGACAGAATTTATTCGGAGATGTCGGTTTACAATTCAAAAAGGTTCCGAGAACTGGTTTACTCCAAGGATAAAGAGCTTCCGAAGACACTGATTTTAAAAGACCTGTTTGATTACTATATCGAGAACTATGAAGGAATCACTTTAAAGACCCGACATCATTTCAGGTTATCAATTAACAAGTTGGAGTCGTTTCAAACAGGATTGACTGTTCAGGATATAACATCTGAGTTCCTCCGTCATTTTGATCTCGAGCAGCAGAAAGCAGGACTTTCAAGAAGTACAATAGACGGGATCTTCAGGAATATAAGGAGAGTGATTAATTATTTCACCCTGGAAAAGAAACTGATCCCAAGAACCTTTGAGTATCCATTTGGCAGAGGTGGTTATAGCATCAAGAGTTTCTTCGGAAGGAAGCTCGTCATGAGGAACGATGAGATTCAGAAGGTCGTGGATTTCAAAGATTTTAAGGACGACAAGGAAATGGAGTACGCCAGAGACATATGGTTATTCCTTTACAGAGCAAATGGAATCAACTTTGCCGACCTGATAAGAATGAGGTGGGATAGTATTCAGGGAGGATATCTTATTTTCTTTCGGAGGAAGACTCAATCGACAAGGAAGAATAACATCAAACCCATAACAGTTCCGATAACGCCAAAACTGCAAGAACTCATTGACAAGGTTGGTGTAAAAGATAACCCATTTATCCTTGGTCTATTGGAAGAGGGGTTTGCGGAGAATACTTATGAAAACTTATCTCATAAAATCCGTTCAAACATAAATGAAAAATTGCTGGAGATAAGTAAAAAACTGAATCTGTCTGTGCCTCTGAAACTAAAAACGGCAAGGGATTGTTATGCCACAACATTGAAACGGGCTGGGGTGTCAAAGGACAATATCGGGGAGATGCTGGGCCACTCAAATTCAATAGTTACAGAGCATTATTTGGCAAGTCTTGATATTGAGAAGACACATGATATAAACCAATATATACTCTGATTTTTATGGCAGTCCAGGGGTATGGACTTTAATCTTCCCATCAACGGTATAACTCATCGTTGAATCACATTTTGGGCATGTACCTGTACCCTTATTCCAAATGACTGTGTTTGCTTTTCCGCATCTCAGGCATATGGTCTCATCAGCAAGGTTATAGAGGAAATCTCCATCAGTATCCCACTCCTCAATTATCGTGAGATAAGATTCAAAAAGTATTCGGCACTCTTTACATAAGAAGGTGGCCATACGATTCTGACATCCAAAATCAAAGTATGATTCTCCATAGACCTGGACGCCATAACCACAATTTTCACATTTAAAATATCGGTTCTCGATAGTAGTAGGTACTTTATCCATTATTATTTATGTCTTCGATGGGTTTCAAAATAAGCAATATTTTTCACCGTCAACGGCAAAATAAGATATCTTTAAGGTATGACAAACTTTGAATTCCAAGAAATATATTCGTTGCTCGGTAAAAAGGTAGAAGAACCTATTCCACAAGCTTTTTTTGATTGTATACATAGAGATTATAAAGACTTCTTCATCGTACACGAACCGTTAAAGGGAGATATTGAAAACGAAAATGGCAATTGGAAGACTTATGATTCTCAAGAAATGGGCATTGTAATCGAAGTTGTTGGTGACATAGTGGCTAGCGTCTCATTTTCAAGAGGTGGAACTTTTTACAATGAACCCCAGGAGGTTCATGCCTATCCTTACCTTCTTTATAACGGTCTGAGATTGGGCACTGAGAGGAAAGAAATACGAATGAATCTTGGTGCTCCTAGAAAAGAAGGTGAGTTTTTTGATCAGTATCAGATTGATGGAAGAATTACTATGGGTGTTATTTACAACCTGAAGGATGGGAGTGTTAAGAATTTTGTGTAAATGAATTGGTAGCTGCATTAGGGACCCCAACCGGTCTGGAGCCGGAAATCGAGCTCAAAGACCGGTTGGTTAGAATGAAAAAGTTTAATTTTAACCTAATTTGCAGCAACATGAGTGAAAATGAGTTATTTAAAATTCCTGATGAAGCTCTGAAGAAAATCAAGTCTCAGGAGGAGTTTGAAGAGTTTATCCAAAGACTCTACAAACAAGGAGTTGAGTCTCTTTTGAAAGCGGAGATCAACGAGCATCTTGGATACCCCAAGCATGACCCTTCGGGTAAAAACAGTGGTAACAGCCGAAACGGCTTCAGTAAGAAAACCCTTAAGACCAATCTCGGAGAGGTACCTTTGGATGTTCCCCGTGACCGCAACTCTACCTTCGATCCGATCGTAGTTCCCAAACACGAGCGCATGTCCTCCAAGATAGAACATGCCATTATAACAATGTATTCCAGAGGCATGTCTACCCGGGATATAGAAGATACAATCAAAGACATCTACGGAGTTGAAGTTAGTGAGGGATCGATATCTAATATAACCAGCGCCGTAATCGAAGACATCAAAGAATGGCAGCAACGCCCTCTTGATCCGGTTTACTTTGTTGTCTGGATGGATGGTATAGTTGTTAAGGTTCGTCAAAGCGGTAAGGTTATAGGCAAGACCATTTATCTGATGATCGGACTTAAGCAGGATGGATTAAAAGAAGTCCTTGGCATGTGGATCAGTGAAACAGAGAGTGCATCATTCTGGCTTAACGTGCTTACCGATATTAAAGCAAGGGGTGTTAAGGATATCCTGATTGCCAGCACAGATAACCTTTCCGGGATCAGGCAGGCAATAAAATCTGCCTTCCCAAATACTATTACTCAGCTCTGTGTAGTACATCAGATCCGTAACAGTATTAAATATGTTGTATGGAAAGACAGAAAACACTTTTTATCTGATCTGAAGAATGTTTACGGGGCTATCAATAGGGATATGGCTTATGATGCACTTGAAGACTTTGAGAAAAAATGGGGTACTAAATATGCCTATGCAATTAAATCCTGGAAAGATAACTGGGATGAACTAACAGCTTATTTTGATTACCCGCAGGAGATCCGCAGAATCATTTATACGACCAATGCCATTGAAAGCCTGAATGGTTATATCCGGAAATACACTAAAACCAAGACTGTCTTCCCAGATGACCAGGCAGCCTTAAAAGCTGTATATCTGGCTATTGCAAACAAAGAGAAAAAATGGACCTATCCCATCAGAGACTGGGGATCAGTTATTAATCAATTAATCATTAAATTTGGTGACAGATGTGGCGTTCTTTAAACCTGGCAGTTACCAGTTTACACAAAATTTTTCACAGGCTCTGAAGGATAACTCAGCAAACACTGTTTCATATGGATTAACGGAAATATTCTCAAATCCTGAAAAATCACCCAACAGGTTTTCGTTTATTTTTATGAGTCTTTCATAGATTTTTAATTACATCAGAAAGGGCTAAATCCACATTCCAATTCCCGCATTACGACTTTGAGATTTTTCAATCTCTGTCCACTCCTGTCTACTAATGAATAAATCACCTTTCCAATAAGCTTTTAGAAGGTTGTCGACAAAGTAATTGCTATTCTCTAAGCTTATTTTAGCCAATGCTGCATCACTAAGTCCTTTATAATTATGATAGTTTGGTAATTCAAGAATTAAGGCTCTGTCACTCTCAGCCGCCCTTTTACATTTCTTTGAATCCTCATATAATCCATGATCTTCAAGCCCTGCTGATGCAAGTAGATAGTCTCCAAATGAAAGAATTTCTTTACATAAATCATCACCATTATAATAATACTTCTTAATGACTTCTGTGCCAATTTTGTGTTTAAAATTATCAATCATTTTAGCCCTTGTTCTACAGCTGTCATATGCTTCTGTTTTCATTGTAATGATACAGTTAGATAGATAAATGTAAGCATTTGCATACATTTTAAACAGGGTGTCATCAAGATCATTGTCATATCTGTACATCGATAACATGTAATAAAAACTATGTCCGATAGAGTTTGCATAACCTGTCCCAGCCCATTCAGTTTTATTTTCTATGGCAAAAGAAGCGGAATGAAAAAAATAATCAAAAGCAGATGGTTCTTGATCATATATTAAATAAGCCTCTCCGAATTTGAAGCCGATATGAGGATGAGCAATCAGCTCATGCTTATCTGCAACTATATCCAGATCATCAAAATCATTGCAGCTGTCAATTTGTTCAATGATTAGATCCAATTTATCTTCAAGTTCTTGATTTAACATTTTATGTGAATTTACTTATTAAACTATTAATCTTATTGTTTTGAATGGTTTGTCATAGAATTGAAACGAAGTCCTCTATTCTAATTTGGATGGTTACTTGTTTATTTTATTATCAGAATGGTGATTGAAAGTCCTGCTACTAATACTAACCATGTAATGAATGCATAAACGTTTTGTTTTTTTTGAGAAGATTTAATTTGATGTTGCAAGGCAATGTGGTCTTGTTTAGAATTATTTTGAAAAAAATCTATTCTTGATAACTGTCTTTCACTTGAATCTTTGAGTTTATCGAATATGTTTCTTTCAAGACTTTCCAGTCTCGCTTGAAAATTCTGAATTGCTGTAATTATTCCTGAGATGGTTGCATCCAACTTATCAAATCGAATTGGAAGATTTAATTCCTGAATGGACTTAGATGCCTGTTCTGAAATGAGTTTTGTGTTCTCTTGTAGGTCAATCAGAGCAACATCCAGCTTATTTTTAATGTTCTTTTCAAACCCATCAATCTTTTCAGGTAAATCCTGTTTTAATATAGTATCGCCAAGATTTATGTTGGACTTTATTGAATCGTCCACTAAATGATGTAACCTATTGAATTTACCTTCAAAATCAGAACTGGTAATTACCTCAGATGCCCTTTTCAGCTCATCAATTGTCTCCACACGGGTTTCATTAAGGGAGGTTATTGTCTGTTTGACGGCTTTTTCTATATTATCTAGGCGTTCGGGGAAATTGATACTCTCAATTTTTGTAACCACTCCATTAACAGAATCAATAAGATTCATAAAAGAATTGTAGGTACTCTTAAGCTCGTCTATCTTTTGACCATAAAACGCTTTAGCGTCATTCACAGTAACGACAGCGTCCTGTACATTATCTTTCGCTCCATTTAGATATTCTATCGTTGATTTAAAGATGGTCAATTCTTTATGTAAAGTGTCGAGTTCTGCATTAATCTGTTGTACAATAGGATTTGCCATATTAATTGAGTATTTTATTAATTGCTTTTAAAGTATTGTTAGCTTTCTTTATAGGGATCAGTAATTTACTGATCATAATTGATTCAAAGTCAAATGCGAAGCCATATTTATCCATATATACCTCTAGCTCATTATTCTTGTCTTTGAGTTTGGCAGTAAATGTGGCAAAAGAATCTTCTAATTGTCTATTATTCCAGTGAGTTTCCTTTTCTTGAATACTTGAAAAGGCATGCAGCAATAGTTCTTCAGCCTCCTGTAAATATCGTTCGTTTTTGTATTCAAGCATATAAAGGGTAAATGCTTGTAATAGAAGTAAAGTATAACTATCTGGTTGATTATTTAACATTCTGGTGCACGCTCCTCTCAAGTGCTTAATATTGTCGATTTGGCCTGCTTTAGGATCTTCATCAACGACATCCATGAAAAACCACACCAATTTTAAATTCTCATTTTTGGCATTATCAGTTAAGTCAGATAAGGAAGCATCGACCTCCTTCCCATTAACATTAAAGTAGGAGTACCCAGATCTGGCATATTTTGAATTAAAGTATAGATCAAGATAGTCTTTAAACTCAACATTCTTCTTTTCGAGTCCGATACGACATGCAGTTCTCATATCCAGAATGGCTAATCGCCTCTTTTTTTGAATCTCATTATAAACAAAATTCACCAAAAAGTTCAGAGATTTTCTAATTAAGGAAGGTTCAGATATTTCATCAAGTCTCTTTAGTCTTACCCTCGTTGTCTTTTCAGAATAGTATTTAAGCAAGTACCCCTTTAAGCTTTCTTTGTATTCTTTCTCATTCTTCTTGTGCCCTTTCAAGGTAAATGTTTGAGACGAGAAGTTCACGATATAGTCATCGATAATACCGATGGTCGAGAGTCGATAGATTGCCTTTTCAGTATCCATCTTATCACGATATCCGTTATATAAAGCCATGAACATTTTAAATGCAGTTCCTGTCGGATTTCCCCTGGTTTTATCTCTTGTATTGCAAAAACTCTCAAAATCCAATATTCTTCCCCCAGTGAACTTTTGATAGTTATCACATACCTCTTCTATAAACGCTTCCGCATCTGTGCAATTAGTCCTCATTTTCTGGACCACCTTTTCGGTAAAGCTGTTGTGAATAACTTCATGGAGCCATCGGGTAATTGTCTTAATCCTTTCTTTGACATTATTAAAAAAACCAATAGTGACTGTAAATGGTTCCCCGATTCTTTTTGATCTTAAAATCTCCTCAATTCCAACCTGTTTGTCACTTCTTTGAATCCATAAGTAAACTGGTTCATTAATATTTTGATTTTGGATGTAGTTTCTTAATATTGGAAAAATTCGATTAGATAAATCTGTATTTACACTGTTTTCTGGAAAACCTTTTAAAGTATTTAGGTCTAAGTAACCAAGTTTTTCGGTGAAGCTAATCTCTACATAAAGTCTTTTATAATTCCCTCCTTCCCAAAAATTGCATTTAATATCACCATCAAACTCATTATTTATTAAATTCTCTAATTCAAAAGTTCTGTCAGGGAAATAAATCTCAGTTAATAATTCATCCAAAACAGCCAATTCCTTCGCAATTCCTTTGAATGAGTTTTTATGAAAATACATGTTTATGCCAAGGTCATGGTCAATTGGCTCATCCTCTGTTGGAATAGTAATTGATTGGTCATTAAAAAGAATATAAGAAAGAGCCATTTTCCCATCCCGTCCAGCTCTACCTGCCTCCTGAACATAACTTTCTATTGAACCTGGATAATTGATATGAATAGTAAATCTTATGTTTTCCTTGTCAATTCCCATCCCAAAAGCTTTTGTGGCAACCATCATATTAAGTTCGTGATTAATGAACTTGTCTTGGTTTTCAAAAGATTCCTCTTGAATGATCTTGGAAGTTATATCATTGTCACTTCCTGACCCCATGAAGTAACCAGCTTTAAGAGTTCCTATTTGGCAGAGATTATCATAGTATCCTTCTCTTAATACAGGCATTCCATTTCTGCCTGTCTTGAACTTATCAGTAACACCGAAAATCCCCTTAGTATGTGGACAAAAGATTAGAGCGGCATGATGATTGGGAAAGAAATTATCAGGATTAAAAGCATTTAATTGCATGTCTTGGAAAGCGTCCTGCTCTCCTTTATCATTATTTCTCCATTGATCCTCATTAAATACCATGTATGGATTACCAAGAAAATCTTGAATCGTTTTCGGAATTTCTGAAAGAAGGCGTAGCACCCGTTGTTGTTTGTTACCTCCCAAAGAGCGCTTCAAATCCCATATATTATTCAGGCCACCTGTCGGAAAAGTAACTTCCTCAATTACATATTGTAGTTCATTTCTTTTTGTGAATTCGGATCTTATAATAGCATCTTCGGGCAGTCGCCGAATCTCGTCATTTCCAGAGAGTTCTCTTTGGACATCAGCTAAAACATCATAGGAGGCGGTCGCAGTTAACCCAAACAGTGGTATTTGTCCATTGTTTTTTGTTTTACAATACTTAATGGCATTCTCCCCTAATCTTAAATAGGCAGTTCTAAAATCATGACCCCATTCGGAAACACAATGTACTTCGTCAATAACACAGTAACTGAAGTAAAATCCCTGAGCAAACATATCATGAAGCATATCTCGGAATTCTTCCATCTGAAGACGTTCAGGAGATACAAATACAAACTGAACTTCCCCTTCAGCTATTCTTCGCATTGCCTTCCTCTTCTCTTCTCCTTGCAAGGTTGAATTTATAAGCAAGCAGGAATCTATATTGTTTCTTATCAACCCATCAACCTGATCTTTCATTAACGATCTAATAGGGTCAATCACCAAACAAATTCCTGGTTGTAACAAAGCAGATAATTGATATGTAAGAGATTTTCCCCCTCCAGTAGGTAATAGACCTATAACACTTTTACATTGTAATGAATTATGCAAAATTGGCAGTTGACCTTCTCTAAATGCCTGTTTACGAAAAATGGACTGTAAAAGGTATTCTAGTCCTTCCTTAATGTTTTTGTCACCAACTAACCAATTGTCACTATTTTCAGAATTCGAGCAAAATGGTTTATATTTTATTAATTCGTTTGTTATTATCGATCTTTTCGATTCAATATAATGTGATGATCTTAATGTTATAATTTCATCAGCATTAGCTACAATGAATTCTTGACCAAATGCTCGTTCTAATATTGAAATATCAATAACAAGATCATATTTTGAGGAGGGGTTAAAACTACTTATGTTTTTAATGTTTGTCCCTTGAAATTGGCTATCAATGAATTCAGGTGAAGAAAATACTTCTAAATCAATTTTTGGGAGAAGTAATGGCTCATGGGTTAAGGTATTTAATACATTTAAAAGTATTTGAAGATCTTCGATTGCTAGGACTCCACAAGGGACATCCCTTTCTATTATTGCTATCTTCCAATTCTCTTTTTGAGTGGGTAATATCCCTGCGGCTAAAATTTCGAGCAAACTTCTTTGGATTCTTGCCACCCCCAATGGAATAAGACATAATTGTATTATTTCTTTTCCGAGCGGATCATTCCAGATCGGATTCAGAACATTCTGAACACAGAATTTAACATATTCATTATTTAAAATGGGGACTAATAAATTCTTGATCTTTTGCGTGAACTGATTTGTGCCAAATTCTGAAGTTTTTATGCGTAATGTATTACTCCATCCACAAGTTGTAACCGCTCTATCCCTTTCTGTGTCTAAATACTGTTGTTCAGATAACTGATGTTGTGGGCCATCAATTTCAATTACAACACCTTTGGATTTGGTGACTTGATGATAGGGAAATTCGATTGAATAGTCTGTTCTTTGTTCCTCGAAATTGTCTCGGATCCTTGTTTGAAGCCTTTTAGTATCTATCCTGTCATCTAAAATACTATTTATAGTTCTTTGAGAAGATAAAAGTTGAATAATACTGGCTCCAGCACCTCCTAGAGAGTTTGGTAAGGCATGGAATATAAAGTCCTCCTCATAGGTACTACCAAGTTTTTCCCAAGATTGATTATACTTTTCTTTTAATTTCTCTACCTGGAATCGAGGCTCAATAAGATGGAAGGATCTAAAAATGAGATCCTTTAAAATATAATTATCAAAATCAATTTTTAATGTAATGGAACTCTTGTCTTCTTGATTGAATGATAGGATTTTAGTCCTATTTACCAAATATTCTAAAGCATATCTATTAAGTTTGGTTGGAATTCCTCTTTGTGCCAAATTAATTAATACACCTGTAATTGGTGAATATTTTATGAGGCGATTTTCAAATCCTGATTTACTACTTAATTGAAAATATGATGCCCAGTGTGAAAGCTTTTTAAAAGCATTATATTGATTTGATTTCTTTTCAAATACAGTGTTTATATTGTCCAAAATATATCCTGCCTGAAATTGTTTCATCTACAATCAATGAATTAAATGCGTTGCACCTTAGCCGTTTACCGTGTAATCAACATGAAAGACTCAACCCTTTTTACTCGTTCATAAATCAGGGCATTATAATGATTTCATTTTGAAAATGTTATTTAATGGTAATTGAGCTTTTATTATCAGATTTTTAAAAGTAATGGTTTAGCCAGAGATATCAAAGAGATTTTGTTAGGATCAGAACTATCTTCTCATATAATAACCATTGGTTGCTACTTTTATTTCATTAATTTGGCAATGTTCTGGATTAATATATTAATTCAATGGTTATTGAGCATTATCGGGCCAGTCTGGACAATGAAATGACAGTTGAAATCAACAAACATATTCTTTAATACAGACATATTCACAATACTTATCCTTCAGGTATAGCATATCCAATCCACTAAGAAAGTCCGTTAAAACCTCTTATTTGGTCAAATTTGTTAAATTTAAATAGTCCCATAACAAGATTAATTAGTTGTGACAAAATAATGGAAGAATGATCATGGACAAATCAAAAGCTAAAACAATAATTCAGAATGCCGTTGAAACAACGAAACCAAGATGGTCTCAATATGATGAGTCGTGGAATAACATTGATGCTATATTTATTTATCGTGGCTACGAACAACAGGGTTTTCAGGTATTTAAGCTTAGACCCGTTCTTGAGGAACTTAACATATTCTCCATTGACAAATTGGGTAGTATCCTTTTAAGATACCCTCAAAGGAGAAATTATGACAGGCAGTTCGCTGGTTCATTAACTTCTGAATTCTATTCCAATCTCCATAAGGGAGTCAGTGGCTCAAATGGGGAACTTTTTGTAGAAGCAATCAGGTTATTTTTGGACAATAAAATTGGCAATCCTGGAAGGACATTTTGGAAACTTCTATACCAAATGCTTCAGGGATATGCTTATCTAAAACAAAACTACTCATCAAGTTTTGGTAAATATGTATTATCAAAATACGCCGCTTTCAAAAATGAACAATACATTTCAGAAAATGACTTTCTGAAGATAACAGTATCGGACTGGGAGCTTTTCCTTTCCAAAGCCAAACCATGGAATGATTTAATGGGTATAGGACCTAATGTTTTTGATTTCTTGTTTGGAGATATCGTTGAAGCACATTTCGTTGAAAACTCCTATAAATTTGACTCATCAAATCAACATTTTTTAATGGTCACTGGAATATCCCGAATGATTGTTCCTTTTAACCGATCTTCAACTTCATCATTTTTAAAAGAACTTGAGTTGCCATTCAACCTTAGGGAAATAAATAAAGGAATTTATACTTATTGTTCTAAGACAGAAAGCGCTAATTATGGATTTTGTCGGGACATCTTCAAATGCAAGAAATGCAATGTAAATGCGATTTGTGACAAGGAAATACAAGTAATCGATAATAAGGAGGTCAGGATGCTGGATTCTCAGGAGCCAATTTTACCCTTTAAACCCCATTCCATTCCGAAAGGAAAATACGGAATTTTAAAGAAACTGACAAGATTAAGTTATGCAATGACTTTTAAGGAACTTTCTGATTTTATTAAGGACAAAAGCAATTCTGTCCCAACCAATTATATGGACTTACTTTTGCTTGAAAATGACAATAAGAAACTTTCAGAAATATTAACTATTTGGGGGAAGTATCCAGGTAAAAACAATGATTTCAAAAATGTTCCACGGTTAAAAGCTCACATACGGCATAGAGAAAATCATGACGGCTGGATATTTGATCATTCTGGGGATCCTGATGATCCAATTGTCAGATTAATCGGACTGAAATAATTTCAAAAAATAATAAGAATGACCTCTAAGCACAACTAAATTACAAGAATTAATTTATATAGTTGGAATAAAGGACAGTCCCTTTATTCTTGGCCTACTTGATGAAGGTTAGAAGACACCTTCGAAAATCTGTCCCATAAAATCCGCTCCAATATCAATGAGAAACTGCTGGGTATAAGTAAAAAACTTAACCTGTCTGTGCCTCTTAAACTGAAAACGGCAAGGGATAGTTGTTGTTATGCTACAACACTGAAACGGGCTGGGGTGTCAAAGGACAATATCGGAGAGATGCTGGGGCATTCTAATTCCATAGTGACGGAGCATTACTTGGCCAGTTTGGATATAGAAGACTTATGATATTAATAAATTCTTTAACAACACATATAGCTACATTAGCTTCCCGACGGTTTTATAAATCTATAATCTTCTTTTAAACCTACACTCACTCTTTACTGGTAAGTTATATTTAATTTTAAATGTTCAAAGGAATTAGATAATCCGTTTAGCAGTATAAGAATATTGAAATCAAAATAAATCAAACAATATGAGTATTGGCATTTTCCCAAAGTATTCGAATATTTTTCCAAATCATCCTGTTCCAAATCCAGAAGACTTATTATCAGGTGTACCCTCCAAAATGGTGATTGGTATCATTTCACATATAAATGGGAGACTCTATATTAATGAGTCTATCGAGGAGCAGGAATACCTGTTTGGCTTATTGATCGAGAGATTAGATAAAACGGAAGTCAATACTATAAAAACAAATTATAACAACTTTGTAGCTAATTATTCAAGAAAGGACATTTTTATTTTCCCATTGTACACTCTATTGCAAATTGTTGAATGGGAAGTTGTTAATTATAGAAGAATTTCATTTACCGATTCAACAGCCGAACAGGAATTGAAAATATTACAAACTATTTTAATTTATAATGAGTGGCTTGATGATAGTCATAAAAAGAAAGGTCAGGGAGAAAAAAAATCTGAAGTATATTATAAACTTATTTGGGAGAACTTACTTCCACAATTAGAGTTTACTCGAAGAAAATTATTTTTTAGCCAATTCCTTATCGGTATGGACTTTATTGACTATTTAGAGAAAAATCATTTTACCCATTTGAAGTCATATTATAAGTATCTGAATATTACCAATAAAATAGACATATTCAAGGGTATTTTTGAATTCATGATTAATGGCTACAATAAGGAAAATAAGAGCTACAGAAATAGTTTCTCCGCAGAGTTACTCCAAAGAAATAGACTACTCGAATCATTGGTGCTTGATATAGAATTATTAAATACTCAAAAGTACATTGATGGCGGAAACAATAAATACTTTAAAGGTCTTCGCAAATATCCATTACTGAAACATGATAGTAGCACTTTTGATGTAGTAAACTGGAATTTTGTTACAGATAAGATGACCACGAATGCACTCATATTTGATTTTTATCACAATTCGACAATTCAGAATAGTATGCCTTTTTGTGATTTTAAAGCGGAAATTGGAGCAAAGTTTTCAGAAAAAGAATTCCTTAATACATTTTTGAGAAAGACCTTTGTAAATAAAAGGTATGTACATTTAACTAACAAAGAAAATAAGGCAATTACATCAGATTATTATTTAAGGTATGATAATATAATAATCCTAATAGAATATAAAGATTATATATTATCTGATTCAATAAAGAATAGTGGTTATGAACAGATTAAAGAATATTTTGATACAAATTTTATTGAAAGCAAAAACAAGAAAGCAAAAGGTGTAAAACAACTGATCGCGCAAATAGATAAGATTGATAAGGATTTCCAAACAATTGAAAACTTCGACAAAATTGGATTAGAAAAATCGCGATTGATTATTTTCCCTATTATTATTACTAAAGACTTTTCATTTAATGTCAACGGATTTAATCATTATCTTAATAATCATTTTAAAAAAGAAGTAAAAGAAAAACGGTTTCCCTTCTTTTATATAGAGGATTTAATTCTTGTTGATCTAAAACGGCTCATGGATTGGTCTGAAGAGCTTGCAGATGATAAGCATACTCTTCCATCGCTCCTTAACAAATATCTATTAAGAATAAGGTTCTACAAAGAAGCTTCTCAAAGGAAGAATGGCTCGAAACATGTCCTTGATAGTATTGCAAGTTTTGCCCATCTGATGATCCCAAACGAAACTAAAAATGTTACTGAAACAAAAGAGTTCATAGAAATCCTTAATCGTTTAAAACTTGAAAGATAATTATTTTACTAAAGTCAAGTATTTCGAAAAAAATGTCCCTATCAAAAAGACATCATTACTTACCTGAGGTATATCTCAAAGGTTTCACAGGAGAAGATGGTAAACTATCCGTTTATGATATTCAAAAAAAAGCACTTAGAAAAGGACGATACAGTCCAAAGCAGGTTTATTATGAGTGGAATAGAAATACTCTTGAAATCAATCATTTAAGAACTGATTTTCTAGAAGGCCTCTATAAAAATATTGATCAAACTGTAACTCCTGTTTTAAAAAAAATCCAAGGCTCCTTATTAAGTGCTGATTTAAATCCCTATGACTATTTAAATCTCATTTTCTTTCAAGGTGTGACTTATTGGCGAATACCTTCAACTGATGATGAAATCGTTAATCATGTAAGGACAGCAAGTAAAAATGACTTGTTTATTAAATTCTTTGACACCATAACGAATGAAGAAGTCCCAGATGAGATTTATCATCGATTAATAAGTGAAAAAGCTTTTATTGAATCATATAGGATTCCAAAGGCGATTTTTGATTATTTAAGAAGTAACAAAGAGTTTTTACTGGATACATGGAAGATTACATATTCAAAAGGCCCCCCAAGTCTTCATCTAATCGGAGATAATCCAATATTAACTTTAGTTGATAGTGTTAATAACATTTATGAAACAGAATCTATCTTCCCCATTTCAAGTAGTAAATCCCTATGGCATTTATATTCTGGATTCCCCAAATTAATACCGCCTGAGGCAACTGTTACGATAGATCAATTAATTTTCCTTCAATCAGAAAGATATGTTTGTGGACCTAATCCTGAATATTTGAAAGCTGTCGCTGACCTCTGTCAAAAGCCTTATAACGATAATATGATCAATTATTTAAAACATGAAATATTTAATAAACTCTAAAAAATATTTATTTACTCATTCATTAAAGAGAACCCTATAATAAACAACTGTCAGATGCAATTCTACTACAATTGCCTACGAAAATCAGGTGACAGTATTTCCACCAAATCGGTATAAATCCGTGAAATCTTTTACAATTATTATTTTACAAAATTAACTCGTGCAAAAAGATAAAAAATTGTGGAAATCCCCATTCGACGCTCATTGATAAGGTTGGGGTAAAGGACAATCCCTTTATCCTTGGTTTACTTGAATAGGGTTATTCTGAAAATAACTTCGAAATCCTGTCCCACAAGATTCGTTCAAATTTAAATGATTAATTATTGGCGATTAGATAGAAATTTAATATTTCGGTTCCATTGAAGATGAAAAGGGGGATTGTTTTGCACTAATTTAGAGGTGGGTAAAAGCTTCAAAGATGATATATGTGAAATTTTGGGGCATTCCAATTCGATAGTCACAGAACATTACCTTGCCAGTCTTGATGTTGAAGTGACACAAGAAATCAATAAATTTATTCCTTAAAGCAAAATGCTAACCTTCACGCATTTTAAACCAAGGATGAAGCAGAGTCTAATGGGTTACAGTTAATTGACTATTTTTAAATTTGAATTATAGATCTAGTTTAATACTAAAACAAAATGATTATGATAAAAATTAATATTAAAACAAGAATGAACCTAACACTTTTAGCAAAAGCCTACTGGGAAAACCTATTACCTCAAGGTCTAGATGGAGAAGTTTTTTACGACAAAGATGAAACAGGCGAAGTGAAATCCATATACTTCAAAAATGAGTTGTATTATGCAGAATTAATGAATTCAATTAAGGCAAATAAAAATAATTTTTTTAATAGTAATGCAGCTTCGGATTGGAATAATCTTTTCGATGCGCTTGCAGACTTTGAAAAAGTAGAAAAGGTTGATTACGGAATCTTGAGCCACTATTCGTCAACGAATGAGAACTATAGCGAACGGGAAATAGATGAATCAATTATTACAAAAGCGAATCCAGCGGAAGAATCATTCTTGATAAACATGAAACGATTATATTATGGTTATTGGGTCGATTATTGGGGTTCAATTAACAATGTCATTATACATGTGCCAATACATCCAGAACAAAAATCCAATTTTAACCTAAATCCGATGTTAAAACTATTGAGCAGATATGACAAAACGCTCGATGAATTAGTACTTTATCGTGATCCTCTTCGTGGAATAAGCGTTGTAAGAATCAGTATAAAATGATTTTAATTAAAATTAGTTTTATGATACTGCTGTTTTCTTTTATAAATCCCACGATTACACCAGAATTTAAACATTTTCCCAAGAATATTATGCAATTCTGAAGGTCTCCTCAAAGAGTATTGGTCTTTGTTAATGAGAAGATTAAAATGTCAGTATTTAAACTTCAAGAAAGATAACTAAAATGAAAGGACTACATCCATGAACCAAGTTCGGATCGATTCGGTTGATTTCACTGACCTAGATCTTCCTGAAACCATCTATAAATACCGAGTATGGACTAACCCTTACCATAAGACAATTATTTCTAAAAAAGAGGTATTCATGGCTTCTCCGCGATTGTTTATTGATCCATTGGATTGTAAAATTCCAATTAGATATGACCTTTTATCTAAGAAGGATCTATTTGAAAAATATTTATACGAATCAAGGAAAGATCACCCAAAATGGACTCGGGAACAACATAGAAAATTTGCACGAACTTGGATGAAAGAAACTGCCATGAGTGATTTTTCATTTGTAAAAGAATGGCAAGAAAGTTATTTCGAGGATTTTTTTGACCGTTTTGGAGTTTTTAGTTTGACGGCAAATTGCTTCAATGATCGAATGTGGAAAGTATATTCCGATAATCATAAGGGTTTCTGTGTAGGTTTTAATACCCTAATTTTATTTGGCCATTTAGGAGGAGGGGGTAATGTAAATTATGTGGATGAACTACCAATTATTTTTCCTTCTCCTAAGCATAGTTATGAATATCAACATGCATTATTAGTATTTTCAAAGTTGCGTAAATGGGAATATGAACAAGAATACAGAACACATAAATTCTATAAATTACCTCCCACTGAAACTGAAAGGATCATTCAAGTACCAGCTTCTGCCTATAAGGAATTAATCTTGGGGAAAAATATGGAACCAAAAATTAAAGAAGATTTGTTGAAGTCCATCCCTCCCGATTTAGCAACCATGACTATAAAAGACGAAGAATGAAAGCTTTTATTGAATATAAATATCAGTAAGTATTTAGACATTCGGTGCCAGTTTCGGCGCCAGTATTTCCACCATATAGGTATATATCCATGAAATATTTTACAATTATTCTGTTACAAAATAAACTGGTACAAACAGATACAAATCCGTGTAAACCAGTGGAAACACTCATTTGACGCTCATAATCAGGGGGTCACTGGTTCGATCCCAGTTGGGCCCACTTCAAAATCAAACACTTACAGAGACAATTTGTAAGTGTTTTTTTGTTGGTGCCAGTTTGGTGCCAGGATCTGATAGTTAATTCAGAGTTTTATCATAAAAACACCCTATGGAAAAAACGGCGACAATATTCTAAAACTTCCAGCCTTCCAATTTAAAGAACTCTTTAAGGCTTATACACTTAATATCATATTCTTTGCAGATGTTTGGAATATTATGTGAGTTTGCTTTATAAAGTTCAGATGTAATCAATATTGATTTATTACAAATTGCTAATGCTATAACAAATGGATCAGCTACTGGTAATCCTGAAGTGATGTTTTTGAATTTTATCAGTTCTTTATGATTCCGTAGAATTTCTGATACATAAGACTGTTCCTCAAGAGAGGGAGCTCTGAATATAAATTTGTATTTATCTGCAATCGCCTTGGCTTCGTCATCCCGCTTTTGCAATTCTCTGTATACTTCCCTTGTTGAAATGATATCGCCTTGTCTAATTAAACCATCAATATTTTCCCACAGAGTAACAAAAACCTCAGAATAAAAACCCTTTAGATCAATTATTGGTCCTGTATCAATAACATATTTTGGATTAAAAAATCCAATCATCTGAATATAAGCTTTTCTAGTTTCGGGATATGGTTGATCTTCGTACTAAGAAATTCAGATGCTTGGTATCTGGAAATCTTACCACTGTACATGTTCTTTAGAACTAGGGAGGAATAATAATGTCCAAGTTTTGAAAGCTTGATATTATAGTGGTCACCTCCTTTTGATTTCCTTGCTTTGGGGACGCTGGCAAGCCATTGCTTTCTTTTCTCTGAATAGTACGACTGACTTGCCATATTTAAATCAAGCAGTTTCCTTAAAATAACTTCTTGACTCACTTTAAACTTATTAGCTAATAATTGAAGTTGATTGTCCTTAATATCATTAGGATCAATATCATATTCCTTCAGTTCTTGAACTAATTCTTCGTTATCTACAAGTATTAAAGAAGCTATTTTATTACAAATGATTTCAATCTGATTAGTAGATTGATATGTGTATTCATTTGATATACCTCCCATTGAATGTAAAAGATGGCTCAACTCATGAAATAAGGTGAAATTCTTACCTGTATCGGTAGTTTCCGAGCTATTAACGATTATAATTGGGAATTCGGTGTCAAAGAGAGAGTATCCTCTACAGAAATTTTTAAGTGTCTGTTGAAAAACAAACACCCCATTAACCTCCAATATGTTCCTATAATATTTGAAAGCTTCAGTGGAATCTTTGAATTTTGATTGTTTCTCTTTGTTGATTGTTAATCTCTCTCTTATTAAAGTTGCTGCGTTTTGTACTGAACCACCCCTTAGATTCGTCATCGACTTAAATATGGGCTTGTCTACAGGATTTCTCCCATCAAATAATTCTTTTAATGCTTCTTGATAGAATTGAGCTTCTTTTACCAATAACATGAATTTGTATGGTAACCTAGTGATCTCCGAATCAGGAATAGTTCTAAACTGTTGGTTTATTGGAGGCTCATCGGGAGGCTCAGGAAGAAAAAAGGTAGCTAATGGAACTTTATAAACTTCATAAGCAAGAGTTTCTAACTGGGATAATGATGGTTTTGATTTACCGTTTTCCCAACTTGAAATAATGTGGGGTTTCTTCTTAAATTTTTGGGCAACTTCATTAATATCTAAGTTGAGCCTTTTTCTCGCCCAAATCAATATATTATGGTCAATAGTTATTATTTCGTTATTACTTTTCATTTCCTATTTCAAAGGTAGAATATTTCTCAAAGGAATTTATCATTGCATTATAACATTGACCATATTAGGTGCCACAAATTGTTTAAATTTAAACTGGACAACAATCACTCCTTGATTATGTTGGACCTAAGCCATCATTGTGATCGTGTCTCCAGCGTCAAATTTGACCCGTCTGGCTCAATTTTAATGCCCATTAGACGGTTTTAATCTTCAAAATCGGTAAAAGTTGTCAAATTATCTGAATGGCCAGTAAAATCTGGCTCTTCTGATATTAGGCATATCCATAATTTGGCTTTACATTAGCCCAATCATGAGAACTCTTGTAGTACATCCTGAAGATCACACCACGGAATTCTTAACAACAATTTATGCTAACCTCTATAAGAAAACCGTCATCAAAGGAGGTGTATCCAAATCTGAATTACGGGAATTAATAGAAGCTCATGACAGGGTATTAATGCTTGGTCATGGTTCTCCATATGGATTATTAAGCCGAGGTCAGTGCCCTGATGCGGGATTATACATCGTTGATGTATCCATGGTACCAGTATTAAAGGAAAAATCAAACAGCATATTCATCTGGTGTCATGCTGATCAGTTCGTCCAAAGGCATGGACTTTCAGGACTTTGTACAGGGATGTTCATCTCAGAAGCTGGTGAGGCTGATTACTGGGGATTTAAAGAAGTCAATCAGCAGCTGATTGACCAGTCAAATGAGAGATTCGCTTCAATAGTTTCAAAATACTTAAATAAACCTCTACAAGTCTTGTATCATGAATTAATACGAGAGTTTGAATTATTGTCAAAAATGAATCCCATAGCCAAATTTAACATTGAACGGATATGCCTTAATTGTTGGAAATCAAATAAAAGCAACGTTAAAGTGACAACTCTGTAAAATATTATTGTTAAATTTGTCATAAATAAATCCCAAGAAATTTTTTCAACTTAAAATATTACTTAGAAATGAAAAATTTAATTGTTTCGTTTTTAATTGTGATGTCCATCATTGCATGTAACAAGTCGGAACCTGAACCAAAAGATGTTAAGATTGGGGACCTTTACGAAGGAGGAATTGTATGTGATATACAGTCCGACTATATTCTGATTGCAGCAACTGCCGATTATCCCTCAAATGTAACATGGAATAACGGAAGTTTTCCCCTTACAAATGCAACAGATAGGGGGTACGGATATAATAATACGAACACAATCATCGCCGTTCAAGGAAATACTGGTATTTACGCTGCAAAAGTATGTAAAGATATGGGCGATGGCTGGTATTTACCCGCTAGTAATGAAATGTACTGGGTAAAACAAGCGTTAGAAATTTTTGGCGTTTACTGGACTAGCACTGAATGGACTGATACTAAAGCGCATTGTAGTCCACAATTAAACAGCGATCATCCCGCTACCACAAAAAGTTCTCTCAACAGAGTCCGAGCGGTGAAACGAATACCACTTTAAAATATAGGGTCGTCAAATAGCTGAAATTCTTTAATATAATTCCCATTTGGCAACTATGAACCCTGTATATAAATCACCTCAAATTCTTTCCTTCCACTAAAATAAGCAATAATGTCAGTTTTTTTAACTTTTAGCTCATGAACCATTTTTGGTAGATGTGAGGTTGCATGATTCCTGCCATAAGTATATGCAAAGAACTCGGCGACATCTCTCTTTAAAGTCCACGAGACTCCGAAATCACCTGATTCAAATTCCTGAACTGTCATACCTCTGTAAATTGTTAAATTTTCTGGCAAGGAGGAGAGATATTTTTGTTCTTTTTTCGACATTAATTTTTCTCTGGAGGGTTCCTCACTGCTAAATGCTTGTTTTATGTATTCTTTGAATCCATATAGATTGTCACATATAGAATATGCTTCTTTTAATGCATACCAATACATTTCCCCGTTAAGGTTATATTTCCAGTTTAGCTCAAGGAACCCAGCAAATCGGTCATAGGAGTTACACATAACCAACGTTTGATCAATATTCTCCTTTAATTTCTTTTTCCCAATTTTTTTCATTGTGAATTTGGTTGTAATTCAAATGATCCAGCCTTATTAACGTGATGGACTAATATACAAAACGCTTACCTGACTTTTCAATCAAACAACATGAAAAATTATTTTGAATAAAAGTGGTGTTTAATGAATCTTAATGCTGGAAGAGAAACTGTCAACCATTGTTTGGTTGATCCAGTTAGGCTTAGATCACAAATTGTCATTTTAATCAGTGATTTTTCATTAAATCATTATGTTTCTCTCCAGTGAAAGGACTAAATTTATGGTTGCAATACAATTAATTAAGGGTATAATGAAGAAAAATAAGGATCTCGTCAGTTGGTTTGAAACAATGGTAGATGATAAATCTTCCATATCCAAGTCTAAAAGAACAGATATCAACAAAATAGGTGATAAGCTCGTTTTAGGGCATAGCCAATTTAACGAAATACTCCTTCTGCTTGGATTTGATAGGGTTCACCCTGAATTTTTTCAATATCTTGTTGATGGTACTATCGAATATAAAGAAGGTTCAGCAATAAGCTCCATGAGAGCGCTTGAAGAAGGGATTGAAAGGTTTATAACCCTCGCCCTGCTATGGTATGGAAATATAAAATTCGCCTTTAAGACCTTAAGCAGGGATCCTTATGAGTTTGCAGACAAAGTATCTGAGAGAATCCCATATGATGTTACCTATTATACATCTCGCCATAAACCCATAACTGAGATAGAGATAATTCCTGCAGAAAAGACATATTTCTTGGGCTATCTCATTGCAGATAAACTAAAGGATAGAATAAAAAAAGATAAAAACGACCTTGAAGCAAAATCCCTTTTTAAGGAAATGGGGGAATATCTGAAAATTGGGAAAAGAAACCATATCGCCTATCTTTCTTCGGATCATTTGGATGTTTATGTAGCAACATCAATGAGGCTTGAGCATGAATATATATTCGTCAATAGATTTGTTTCAAATGTGTTTTCAAAAGAAATCCTTGCCAAATTGAAAATCAGATGGTTTGACCCAACGCAAGCATATTGCGATGATAGAATTGATAAGGGTCTATCTGAAGCATTAATGCTTAAAAGAGCAAAATGCACCTTATACCTAGTTCAAGAGTCAGATACATTTGGAAAGGATTCTGAACTTGCATCTACGTTAGCTCAGGGTAAACCTGTTGTTGCTTATGTTCCTAACGGAAATAGAAAATACGTAGATGATTTGCTAAGTAATTTATGTAAGCTTAATCCAGACAAAGCTCCAATTGATATAATTCTGGAACAATTGGAAGTATTTAAGCCTTCTCTTGCATGGCATGAAAAAAGAATGAATACTTGGTTAAATGATAAGAAAAATGTCAAATTCAATGAGGCGAAGAAAATTCTTTATGAAGTTGTCAAAAACCACTATGATAAACGAGCCACAACATTGATGGAAACACATCCTTTGGGTATTCAAGTAAATTTGATCTCAGGAGTGGCAAATGGTGTTCTAGTTGTAAGAAATGATAATGATTGTGCTCGGCTTCTTTATTCAATACTTATGAACGACATGAGATTTGAAATTGGCACAAAAACTATTAGGAAGGAAAAATATGTTTACCTTAGAGAAAAAATATCCAAGTCTATTTTTAGAGTAAAAACGGGAGACAAAATTCTTGATAATTCATTTTGGAATTTCTATATTGGACCACAATATTAATAATTTGTAATATATTGTATATGAAAAAGATAGGAGAAAGAAACTCAACACCGTATGATTTAAGTACAAAAGGAGGGTTCAAAAGACAAGTTTCTGCTACCGTATCAAGTAATAAATCAAGAACCCCTTATGACCTTAATAGGGCTGTAAGAAAAAATCCTGCTTCAACGGATTCACGAACATGTTATAAGGCTAATTGAGCTTTATAAAGATTTATTGTTTCAGAGCCTCCATAAATGGGGCTCTTTTTTTTCCAGCGGTTACATTGTCTATTCTAGTGAATTCTTCATTCTGATCTGAATAAAGACTTCAAAATAAAATTTCTACCTTTAAGGGTAGTAATTTAACCTCCATTTCTTAGTCCTATGAGTTTCCTTCAAGTACTCGAAAAGTACCGTAAAATATCCTTTACTGAAAAAGACAAAGGCACCCGTTTCGAAAGGTTAATGCAAGCCTACCTTAAAACGGATCCGAAATATGCGTTTAAGTTTAAGAATGTGTGGCTCTGGGAAGAATTCCCTGCAAAAAATGACCTCGGCGGCAGTGACACGGGAATTGACCTTGTTGCTCTGACACACGAAGGCGATTATTGGGCTATACAATGTAAATGTTATCAAGAGTCCACTGTAATTGACAAACCTGCCGTTGATTCCTTCCTTGCTACCTCAAGCCGTAAATTTAAGGATGAGCAACTCAGGACAGTCGGATTTGCAGTCAGGTTATGGATTTCCACGACTAATAAATGGGGTCCGAACGCCACTGGTGCCATAAAGAACCAAAATCCGCCCGTCACAAGAATAAACCTTTATGAACTGCAGGAAGCACCAGTCGATTGGGCTAAGCTTGAGAGTGGAATTCATGGCGAGAAATCGAGAATTACTGATCGCCAGATAAAACCACATCAGAAGGAAGCTTTAGAGAAGGCTCACGAATACTATAAAACAAATGACCGCGGGAAGTTGATAATGGCCTGTGGAACGGGAAAAACCTTTAATGTTCTTCGGATTGCTGAAAATGAGACAAATGGTAAAGGCACCATACTTTACCTTGTGCCCTCAATTTCATTAATGGGACAGATTTTACGGGAATGGACAACTTATGCCCAGGAACCTATTAACTCAATATGCATTTGTTCAGACCCTGAAGTGTCTTTAAGCAAATTAAAGAACGAAGACACAGATAGCTTTAGTGTCGTTGATTTAGCATTACCTGCTTCCACAGATGTGCATGACATAATCCGTCAGTTTCGGCACTATAAACTGAACGGAAATAAAGGAATGACAGTGGTATTTTCAACGTACCAGTCTATTGAGGTAATATCATCAACTCAAAAGAAACTTCGTAAAGAACTACCCGAAATTGAGGAATTCGACTTGATTATATGTGATGAAGCCCATAGAACCACAGGAGTAACCCTGAAAGGAGACGATGAATCAGCATTTATTAAAGTGCATGACAATGATTTCATAAAAGCAAAGAAAAGGTTGTATATGACAGCCACTCCTCGTCTTTACAGCGACGATATTAAAAGTAAAGCGGCACAGGCTGATGCTGTTCTTTGTTCTATGGATGATTTGGCGATGTATGGGGAGGAGATATATAGAATCGGATTCGGTGAAGCTGTTGAAAAAGACTTGCTGACCGATTATAAGGTATTGATACTTACGCTAAGTGATAAGGATGTCCCTCCTGCCGTTCAGAAAATGATAGCAGACAAGGAAAGTGAGATAAATACGGATGATGCAAGTAAGCTGATAGGTTGTATCAATGCCCTTTCAAAGCAAATACTCGGTGATGAAGGTATCATAAAGGACAGTGATCCTGAACCAATGAAGAGAGCAGTTGGCTTCTGTCAGAGTATTGCAGTATCTAAAAAGATAACAGCCACATTCAATACTGCAACTTCGGCCTATATCACCTCTCTGCCTGAAGAAAAGAAATCAAGCATGGTTGTGCTGGATTCAAAACATATTGATGGTACTATGTCAGCCCCGCAACGGGATGAACTTTTAGGTTGGTTAAAGGAAGACATAAATGAAAATGAATGTCGTGTTCTGACAAATGTTAAGTGCTTAAGCGAGGGTGTTGATGTCCCTTCCCTTGATGCCGTCTTATTCCTTTCAGCCCGAAACAGTCAGGTTGATGTAGTACAATCTGTCGGCAGGGTGATGAGAAAAGCTTCTGGGAAGAAATATGGATATATTATTATACCTGTGGTTGTTCCAACTAATGTGGATGCAGCCCAGGCTCTTGATGATAATGAACGGTACAAGGTTGTGTGGACGGTGTTAAACGCTCTCCGTGCCCATGATGACAGGTTTAATGCTACAGTCAACAAAATTGAACTCAATAAACGCAGGCCTGACAATATTCTCGTCGGTCGACCTGAGTATTCATTTGGCGATGATGGTTCTCCGATTGGCTGGCAGGAGGATGGTGCTTTGTATGAAACATCAAAAGATATCAGCCGTCAATTAGCTCTTCAATTTGAACAGCTTCAGAACGTAGTCTTTGCAAGGATGGTTCTGAAAGTTGGAGATAAAAGATATTGGGAACAGTGGGCTAAGAATGTCGCTGAAATAGCAGAACGGCAGGTTGAAAGGATTAACAGGTTAATTAAAGATGAAGGTAAGCATCAGAAAGCGTTTGAAAAATTCCTTGCAGGATTACAAAAAAACATCAATCCGAGCATTACTGACCAGGAAGCTATTGAAATGCTGAGCCAGCACGTTATTACTAAGCCTGTTTTTGAAGCTCTCTTCGATGGATACTCATTTGTAAAGCAAAACTCAATTTCGGTTTCAATGCAGCGTATGCTTGATTTATTGGAAGAACAGGCGATTGAAAAGGATACCGAGACCCTAAACAAATTTTATGAGTCTGTTAAAATGAGGGCTGCTAAGATTGATAATGCTGAAGGGAAGCAAAGGGTAATAATAGAGCTATACGATAAGTTTTTTAAAACAGCTTTCCCGAAAATGGTTGAAAGACTGGGAATTGTTTATACTCCAGTTGAAATAGTAGACTTCATTATCTATTCAGTAAATGATGTACTAAAAAAAGAATTTGGACGTAGCCTGAGCGATGAAAATATCCACATACTCGACCCATTCACAGGTACGGCCACCTTTATTGTTAGATTGCTCCAAAGTGGACTAATAGAAGAGAAAGATTTAAGACGTAAATATCAATCCGAGATTTATGCCAACGAAATAGTATTACTGGCTTATTACATTGCTGCCGTCAATATTGAGAATGCTTTTCACGATGTAATGAAAATTGATGACTTCCTCCCATTTGATGGAATTTGTTTAACAGACACATTTCAGTTAGGTGAAACTGAAGACGGTGAAAAGCTATTCTCCGAAATGTTCCCACATAACTCAAGGAGAGTGCAGAGACAAAAGAAAGCTCCACTCAAGGTTATTTTTGGAAATCCTCCGTACAGTATCGGGCAGAAATCAGCCAATGATAATGCACAAAATCAGGCGTATCCAAAACTGGACGCTAAGGTAGCTAATACATACACTAAAGAATCATCCGCTGGCCTTAATAAATCTTTATATGACCCGTACATAAAAGCTTTTCGTTGGGGAACTGACAGGCTTGATAAAACGGGTGGTATTATTTGCTATGTGTCGAATGCAGGATGGCTTGATGGAAATAGTACAGATGGGTTTCGTAAATGTCTGGAAAAAGAATTCAGTTCCATTTATGTTTTCAACCTAAGAGGAGATGCCAGAACACAGGGAGAATTAAGGCGGAAAGAAGCAGGCGGCGTTTTTGGATCTGGTTCTAGGACCCCAATTGCGATCACTCTCTTAGTAAAAAATCCAGGTGCAAAAACCGAAAAGGCTGTAATTCATTACCACGATGTTGGGGATTATTTAAGCAGGGAAGAAAAGCTGGCAATCGTCAAAAATTTCAATTCTGTAAGTAATCTTCAGATGAAATGGGAAACACTTAAACCTAACGAACACGGCGACTGGCTGAATCAGAGAAATGATTTATTTGACACATTCGTCCCAATTGCTCCTGAGAAAAAGTTTGATGTAAAAAGTCCATCCTATTTTGTTACATACGTAATTGGAGTTGCCACTAATAGAGACGCTTGGGTATACAACTTCTCAAGAAAAGAAATTGAGAAAAATATGAAGCGTATCATCGAATTCTACAATGAACAGCAAAAGGGGTTTAAAGAAGCAAGAATTAAAAACCACAAAATTACTGTTGCTGATTTCATTGACACAGATGCAAAGAATATAAGTTGGACGGTTAACTTAAAAAAGGATCTAGAAAAGGGCATTGAGCATGATTTTAATAAAGATGAGATTGTGACAGGATTGTATCGCCCATTCACTAAGCAAAATCTATATTTTGACAAACCATTTATTGAACGTCCTGGCTTGAGTCCTAAAATTTTCCCAACTCCAAAATGTTCTAACCTTGTAATTACCACCTCAGGTATTGGGGCTAGCAAGGAATTTTCAGTCTTAATTACTGATTGTATCCCTGATCTGCAGGTTCAATTTAATGGACAGTATTTTCCTCTGTATTATTATGAAGAAAGGAAAAAGGATAGCCCTACTCTTTTTGAAGCCTCTGGAGGAACCGACTTTGTTCGAAGGGATGGAATTAGCAACTTCATTTTGGAGCGTGGGAAAAGACTGTATGGGAAGAATGTGACTAAGGAAGATATTTTCTATTACATATACGGGGTACTGCATAGTTCAGATTATCGAGAAACCTTTACCAGCGACCTGAAAAAGGTTCTACCCAGACTTCCAATGTTTGATGATGTCAAAGAATTCTGGGCATTCAGTAAGGCAGGTCGTAAACTTGCTGAGCTGCATCTTAATTACGAATCTGTGCAACATTACAATGGAGTTGAAGTAATTGGGAACGACTCAGGTTTTTATGCCGTTGAGAAGATGAGGTTCCCGAAAAAAGACCAGAAGGACACCATAATTTATAATAGCCAGATTACCATTACCAACATCCCTGCAAAAGCTTATGAATACGTAGTTAACGGGAAAAGTGCTATTGAGTGGATAATGGAAAGATATCAGGTCACTATCCATAAGGAGAGCGGAATAAAGAATGATCCGAATGATTGGGCTAAGGAGGTTAGTAATCCAAGATACATCTTAGATCTGCTCCTTAGCATCATAAATGTGAGCGTGCAGACGGTGGATATTGTCAATAGATTACCTCATTTAAATTTCAAATAAAGGAATAGAGATTCATCTGCTTCTTGTTGGACTTATCCGAAATTCTTGATTTCTATATAGAGTTCCCAAATTTCCTGAAATTTTTGCCAAAAATTTTTGAATCGGTTTTTGGGGTAGAATACAACATTGAGATTTCCAGTGAATTTTGCCAAAAAAATTTTCTTAGAGAACTGTACCCCCTTTGGGGACAACGCCAGAGTGACCTTATGATGGGGGATACGGAGGGGGGCCCTACAAGGAAAGACAAAAGGGTGGAAGAGGGACTACCATGGGACCTCTATTCAAAATCAAACAGCAACTGAGACAAATTATTGATTTGATTCGTTTTATCTTGGAGAAATCAAGAGATGGAATATAAAAACTCAATCAGCAAAATGAACCTGCAGATTGATTTTTGCTAAAAACGGGGCTGATCCATTAAGGTCAGGATCCTTTTAATAATGCAGTGTTTTAAAGTATCAGCCAACACCAATTATTTAAAAATGAAGTGTAATCCAAGTCAGTCTTATCGGCCATCCGTCCGTTTACACCCTTGCTTAGAAAATACCACTCCCCTTCAACTGATATTCCTGTAGTATGGTAAATAGAATTATCAGGCAGTAACCAAAATACTAATCTAAGTGACTTTTTTCGTTTAGTTTCAAATATCCTTAAATTAAGTCTCCGCATCAATTCGTCATTAGGAATAATCAAGTATTCAATTCGCTGATTATAACTGTTTTGAAACATAAAAACGTAAAAATCGGGACCTTGATCAAACAGAGGTTGATTTATTTTAAAAAGTCCGATAGCCTGAATGTCTATCCCGATCTTACTGACGTATATTAAAGAATCTGACGGTTCGCTTATCAACAACTGAACAGTAAGAAAGCGGTTCTTACCGAAAAGAACATAGAATCCTGCATTTTGGAAACTGAATGAAAAACCAAGTTCAAGTATTTTCTTCTCAAATACCTTCCGAAATGACTGTATCATTGAACTTTAAGGTATTACAGCCTTAAAGAATCATAAACATCCATGATTTCTCGTTCCCGCAGACCAAGATATCGACGGGTAATAGTGGGACTGCTATGAGAAAAAAGTTCCATCAATAAAATTATTGATTCGTTGCTATAGTTGTTGAGAATGAGTACTCTGCGTCCTAATGTCTTCCTGAACAAGTGCGAACTGATATTAGTTTCAATATTAATGCCGTACTTCTTGAAAATTTCCTTCAGTTTGACATTTACATAGCTCGGGTCAATTGGTTTAGTCCCATACCTATTGATGAAGATATATTGAGATAGATCCTTAACATCCATTTTATCTTTCACCCGAACTAATAATTCTCTGAGATCCGAGTTGATTTTAATCTTTCTTGTCTTTTTGGTCTTTTGTTCTTGGATGGTCAGAATTTCAGTATTCTCGAACTGGTTGAACCTTAACTTTAAAAGGTCGCTAATCCTCAGTCCTGTGAGAACACCGCACGCAATTAAAAGACAGAATTTGTACTCTCCATCCCTTTCCAGTTTTAAAATCAGGGATCGGAAATCATCCCAATTCATGGCTGTCGTGGTTGTCCTTTGTCCTGGAAGGCTCATAATTTATAGTTTTAAAAAAGGGCCGCAATGATACAGCAAAAAACTTATACTTGCAGCAAATTTTGATAAAAATATAAGCTCATAATCAGCCTTTTACAAAAGGAGATGCTTAACGCTTTGGAAATCAGGAAAGATTGGAAGACAAGGATATTATACTTCTGACAAAAGTATAAGTTAGGCATGCCAGTTATTAGCAAATGAACCAGAGATCTCGAAGCGATCATGAGTCTGCCATTTGAAAATCAAACGGCACATTTAGAATTAATCTTTTATGCCGATTGAATTTCAATAAAATCTTCAGCTATGGGGATATTATCTATCTGGCTCACTGCATATTAAGATTCAATTCTTATATTAGCTCGATGAAACAGCTAATATTGGTAACCGTATTAATGATCCCGACCATTATTAATGGGCAGGTCATTGATTTTGAGAATTTCAATCAGACTGTTATGAATGAAATTCTCTTCAAAAAGATGGATGAATATACTCAGAGTACCCAGAACTATTCAGTTATTCAGACATCAGTAGACCAAAGGAGATTATATAGGTTCATTGAGAATAACAATGAAAAACTGTCTTTGGATGAACTTAACTTGAGAATGAATCAGCTAATCAATAAACGGTTTGATTCAAAAGTCGTTAAATATGCCAACATGGTGGGTAGTGTTGGATATATTATTAGGTATAAGGTTGAAGGTAACACAACCTATCAGGAAATGGCAGACCTGTGTCTTACTGATTGGAAAAGTACCGAGAATGGAGTTTTCCTGTACTGGACCCAGATCGGTAATTCCCTGTCATACTATAATAAGAGATCCAACACAGTTTATCTTTTCTGGGGATACTTTGAATGATCTGTCAATTATACCCATGCAAAAGGATTTCGTAACGGTTCTGTCATACGGGATTCTCATCACAGTGTTTACATACCTAGTTTACAGCTTCATTTCCGACATCAGATTACTCTTAAAATATAGGAAATGTACATCCAATGTCTCAACGAGCCGATTAATTCATGAAATAATACTGTTCACGAACGATATTCTGTGGAAACAAGGGATATCACATTTCCCCATTTACAAAATTTCTTATTACCCACATAAGAAGTACTTGGGAGCTTTCGATGGTAAAAGAATTTTTATCTACGTGAAGAATGTCCAAGACGTTCCTACGCTTACTGCAGTGGTATTACACGAAATTCGTCATTTCATTCAATTGGAGAAAAATGTTAAGAATTATGATAGGTATGAAAAGTACCTTCAGTTATATGGATACAATTTACATCCAATGGAAATTGACTGCCATCTTTTCTCAATGAAATGGTTAGATCCATGTCTGGAACACCTTTTTCTTAAAAATATTATAAAAAAGGAGCAGTGATCTCATGATAATCACAATTCCTTTCCTGGGCCCACTTTAAATTGTCACTAGAGTTACGCGAACTAAATCCCTCGTTTCGTTACCCTAGAGTGGAATTTGTTATTCATTAATTGTAACTATGATGGCTTGACTTATGTTATAGGGTATACGACAAAGTTCGTCCTTATAAGTATGAAAACTTCAAATATTTTGTTGCAAAATCCTATGTTGATGATTCTACTTATAACACTATTCACTAATTATTGATGTTCACCCTTTTTAGATTTGTATTCCTTTTTTTTCATACTATTGTATATCACTGTAATCATTTCAATAATATGTGGATGCCCACCATGGATCTTTTTTGTTTCGCGAATGAATTCATATAGCGGTTTCTTCCTGAGCAAAGATTTCCAGTTTGGACAATCTTCCTTATAAAGATCATCAATCGCTTCTGTAAAATTGTATATGTCCTCATCGGTCCATTCAAATATTAGATCAAATAGAATTTCTTTTAAAGTAGTTTTATTTGAGAACTCTGATGAGAACAATTGTTTTTCTAGATCAAATAATTCTTGGGATTGATCACTGTTGGGATCCTTATGAATGTCCCGACCCTCACCGCAACGAAGTGAAGGGGTCGGGACAACTTCTATCTCAATTTTCTCGTTAGGTCCCAGTATTAGGTCCATATTCTGGACGGTGTCTCCCTCAACTTCGTTTCGGTGGTCGACACCGACACCAGTAGTTGTTTTTTCAATTTTTTGTCTTTCCATGTTTTATTCTTATTAATAGTTATTATTATCCTCTGTTTCCGTACTCCAGTTTTCCATATCATGGTAATCGGAATATGGATTTTCAAGTTCCTATCCCAATTTTATGCAATGGTATCTCATAAATTATATATGAATACCCGAACTTTCCGTCATTCATTGGAGTTTTATTTATTACAATATACCCTAGCTCTTTTAAGTGTTTCCACGCCCTTTCAAATCGATCCTTACCTAATTTTGATTTCTTCCAGACATCATTCTTATTTATAACCCATTTATCAGAATTACTTAGTATTTGAAACATAATTCCAACCTCGTCCGCTTTAAGATTCAAAACTGTATTAGACATTCGGGTAAAAGGATGCTCGCTATCCTTTAATGACCTGACAATTTTTGTAGTATTCAATTTTAAAAGATACTTAATTGAAAATCCCTGCTGATTTCCGTGAGGTCTGGGATTCACTAAATACAAACAGGGATTTCCTTTTTATTATTTCCTGAAATCAGGTTTCCCAGACCTTTTTCAAATAATATCAATATGCAAGGGAAAAGTAAAGTGTATTCAAAAAAAAAATTATCAAAAAATCAAAATCAAGCCCTACCAATCGATAGTTTGGAAATAAAAGAGAACCATTTCTTTACTTAGCTTGTTTATGTAGTTTTCCGAACTTGGATTTATAAAAAACAGTTAGCTAGGTTTTGATTATCCCCGTAATCCTAGAAATAAAGAGACGTGGTTAAAATTTTTGTAGTTGATATTCAATATATTATGATTTTCACATAAAAATATGTCATAAATTATTTGGACATATCAAAAACAGTTTTTATCTTTGTATCGTTATGTATAAGAAATTACCTTTTATATTAAACTTTGAAGACCTCTGGGATATATACAGTATGGCTGGTTTATATAATCCCCGACAAGACTTTTCAGGTTCGAAAGAATCGGAGATTATTTTTGATAAAGAAGATCCTTCATTTAAAAACTCTGTTTTAGGTATTGGAGAAGAAAAGAGAAAGAAAATTCTGGAACTTCTAACCAAATATCAAAAGGAATTGGATGAAATAGAGTCTGCAATGTTAGAATTTGTATATTTCCAAATCATACAAGACCCTCCTGTATATATAGCTCGCACCAAAGACATCAAAACAGGAATTGAATATTTTACAGCAAAGACATTTTTCCCTTTGAAAGGTGGAAGAAAAAAAGAAGTTAAAATTTATGTAGGGAAAGCGGAAGATTTTAATAACGATACAATGAATTTACAAGCTCAAAGCATAGCAAAAATTAAAATGAGAAATACACTTAAACGTAGAATCGATGTGGGAAGTCTTTAATTTTTTTTACACAAAAACTATGTCATACTTACATCGTGACATATATAGACATCGTTATTTTTTTGCAGCAAAACTATGTCAAGTTATTTGTTTGACATATTAAAAATTACATCATGAAAATTTACAAGAAAAGAGAGTCTGAATTAACAGGACTACCCAAAATCAGAGGTGCTATCCTGCGCCAGAAGTTTCCAACATGTCATTTCTTCGAAGAAGAATATGACGCGGCTATTGTCGGTTTATTGACACTCAGAAAGCAAAGATCCTAAGATACGTATCATCAATTAAACTAATAAATACAGTTATGAGAAATATTAAATTAAATGAAGCCGATGGGAAAAAGCTAAGGGAACAATATCCAAATAGTTTTTTTCTTGATGAATATTATGACAAAGCTATTGTTGGCGTCAATAAGAATGGTGCAATAAGGTATCACCTCACCGAACTTGTGTACATAAATATGGACGATCGCAGGGATGAATTCAAGGGCGAAGACTATGAGCAGGCTAAAGATGAATTTACTGATGAATTCCAGGACTTCTACGATATGAGTAACGAACAAGTCTTACAGGCGTTTAGTGCGAATGAAATTCAGTGCAAATATGGATCAGGTAAAAAGTTAGTGCCTGCAGTCCTTACAATTAAAGAACCCAAATCAACAGATAATTAACCATTTAATTCAATTTGTTATGAAAACAAATTCTAATTCAATTAGGATGTCAAATTCATCAATTCGCCCTATTGGATCTAGGCACTTACCAACGAATCACATTAAGGAAGAGGGAAAACCATTTTTGTTCCCTTCTGATGTATCATATGTTATTGTACAATTGGCGCCAAAGGACATAAGTGATCTTATGGGTTTAGGTGTAAAATATATGTTGGAGGAACTCAACCTGAACGAAGATAAGTGGCTTGATCTAATCTCAGAAGCAAAAAGGACAAAAAATAAATTCTTCGTCAAACCAGATAGAGAAATGGCGATAACCATTTTAGCCGTCCAATTACTGACAGGATATGACTATTATAGAATCATTTGGAATGGTGTTGCGGGCATTATTGATGAACTTATACAAACAGGTAAGTTAAAAGACCTGGATGAGTTCGGGACTAAAAGAGAGATAGCAAGACAGATGATATAGAGGTGAAGAAATTCACCTCTTTTTTTATTCTGCAGCAGAATATAAATAAAAAGAGAAATATTATAAACTATTAATAATAAATACTATGGAAGCAATACAATTGAACAATGCAGAACCGTCGCCTTCAAGAAAACCAATGCTGGATATTGAAGCACAAAAACAAAATGCAGACCGTGAGCAGATTCAGACTAATGTCAATGATGTAGAAATTGAAATTAACACAGAACTAAGAGAAAAGTTCCCCAATTCCTATTTTCTCTCAGTCATATATGATAATGCTATCTGGGGCGTGAATCCAATTAATCAGAGCATAGTCTACGATACTATGGTAATAGGATTTCTATATGTATGGCATGTTGAAGGGTCATATCCTGATTTGGGAGACAGATTAGAATGTGCCAGCATAATAATTAACCGAGTAGAAAGGCTTACAGCAGAAGAACTTGATGGGAAAGCGAAACCCTCCTTTCTTGTTAACGATAAGGATATAGAATATTATGATTGGTTAAAAGTAAATCTAAGAAAATGAGCGTAATAAAGCCAAAAATAGACTATATGAAAAACGGCCCGTATGACGAATTCATCACACCTGAAGTAGCCGTGAGAATGATATTACCCTATATCCCCAAGCATGTAACAACAATTTGGGAATGCACTGCTGTGGAAGGGAGCAATATCGTAAACGTTTTAAGATCGTCAGGGTATAATGTTATTCCAACCCACATAAATAAGGGGTATGATTTCTTTTCATATCAACCTGAAAAATTTGACATATTAGTTACCAACCCTGCGTACTCTCTAAAGGACAAATTCCTAATGAGGGCTTTTGAAATTGGCAGACCCTTTATGTTTTTGTTGCCAGTATCTGCAATTGCAGGTAAGAACAGGCATAAAATGTTTCGTGAAAAAAGGATACAATTATTGATACCTGATACGAGGTTTAACTTCATACCTGATAAAAAGAGTAGCTCATGGTTCGACACTATATGGGTTACGTACGGATTGGAGTTAGCTAATGATTTGAATTATATCGTTGTAGGGAACGCTGAGAAAATTCCTGCATCCCAATCTGAGAATAGTAAATCTAAAGTTGAATTGTCAGATAAATTTCGAAAAGTTGCGTAAAACATGGTTAAAATATCAATGATCTGTATTACAGCATATTATAAATACTAATTTAGCTATACTGAAACAATGAATAATACAAATTACATGGATGTCAAAATGGTTAGCGAATACATACACGTCTCAACGTCGCTGATTTACAGGATGGTCAGTTTGGGCCAGATTCCACACATAAAAGTTCGGAAACGAACCATCTTTGACCGCACACAAGTTGACCAATGGTTACACAATCACTGCATGATGATTGAAGAACTACCTCAGATTCCCAAAATTTAAGATTTATGCCAACAATTAAGATAGTCAAAGACAAGCGAAAGAAGTTGAAGGGAAATAGATTTTCTCTTTCAGCCCGTATTTGTCATAAGGGTTATGTCCAATACTTACCCATTCCTAAGGCTAAGATGACAGAGAACCAATATGATCAGGTTTACGTTAGACAATCGATGGATGAAGGAAGTATCAAATTCCGAGAATCGGCCAATGAGTTCAAAACCAAATGTGAGCGGATTTATTCTGAGATGACTGTCTATAATCCTAGTAGATTTCGCCTGCTAGTATATCAGAAGGACAAGGAAATTCCAAAAACATTGGCCATTAAAGACCTCTTTGACTATTATATTGAAAATTACGAGGGGATTACTCTTAAAACCCGCCAGCATTTCAGATTATCGATCAACAAGTTAGAAACATTTCAACTAGGCTTGACCGTCCATGACATCACTCCTGAGTTTCTAAGACATTTCGATCTCAAACAGCAGGAAGCTGGGCTTTCAAGATGTACAATTGATGGTGTATTCAGAAATCTCAGGAGGGTTATTAATTACTTCATGCTTGAAAAGAAACTTATCCCCAAAACCTATGAATACCCATTTGGTCGTGGCGGATATAGCATCAAGAGTTTCTTCGGAAGGAAGCTTGTACTGAGAAATGATGAGATTCAGAAGGTTGTTGATTTCAATGATTTTAATAATGATAAGGAAATGGAGTACGCCAAGAACGTCTGGCTGTTCCTTTACAGGGCTAATGGGATAAACTTTGCAGACCTGATAAGAATGAGGTGGGATAGCATACAGGGAGGTTATTTGATATTCTTCAGGAAGAAAACACAATCAACAAGGAAGAATAATATCAAACCGATTACAGTCCCAATCACGCCCAAGCTTCAGGAACTTATCGATAAGGTAGGTGTTAAAAGAGAAAACAATCCATTTATCCTTGGCCTGCTGGAAGAGGGATTTGCTGAAAATACATATGAGAACCTGTCGCATAAGATCCGCTCCAATATCAATGAAAAATTGCTGGAAATAAGTATAAAACTTAACCTGTCAGTAACTCTGAAACTAAAGACGGCAAGAGATTGTTACGCAACAACCTTATTTCGGGCAGGTGTCTTGAAAGATTATATCGGAGAAATGCTCGGGCATTCAAATTCTATCGTAACCGAACACTATCTCGCAAGTTTGGCGATTGAAAAGACACATGAAATCAATATGCATATCCTTTAGGGATCCAGTAAGTCGCTTCACATTTTCATAATCAACAACAAAAAAATTAACTTTAGGGTGTGAGAATGGACTTAATTTAAAACGCTTAAAGGTAAATAATAACTACAACAATTGGAGTTTATGTTTACTAAAAGTACATATATAACCAGTATGACAACATTAAAAAATGACACCTCCGAGCGATATAATTGATAAAAAGAAAAAAATATTTGGATTAGAAAAGAACGCCTTTTTTACAGGACTAACAAGTTTTTTCACTGACACATCTACCAAAATGGTATATAGTGTTATGCCTCTATTTTTATTATCAATAGGAGCATCAAAAACAACGATTTCATTAATTGAAGGTATTGCAGAGAGTACAGCATCTTTATTAAAGGCAATTTCGGGATACTGGAGTGATAAGATTGGTAAAAACAAACCATTCATGATTATTGGATATGGCATTACAGCCATTATAACTCCCTTATATGCATTAGCAAGAATACCAATTCAGATTTTATTTTTTCGGTTTTTCGAACGCATAGGAAAAGGTTTAAGAGCAGCGCCGCGAGATAGCCTTATAAGTGGCTCAATTAAAAAAAATGAAGCTGGTAAAACTTTTGGGTTTCAGAAAGCAATGGATAATAGTGGGGCTGTTGTTGGCCCTTTGATTGCTTTCTTATTGTTATCTATTTTCCCATTAAATTATTCTCACATATTTTTATTGGCAACCATTCCTGCAATTCTTGGCGTATTAACAATTATTATTTTCATAAAAGAAGTAAAAACAGAAAAAAAAGAATCCACTAATAAGATTTCCTTAAAACAATTACCTAAAAAATTCTATTTTTTTCTTATCATAATTTTCGTGTTTACACTAGGCAATTCAGCAGATGCATTGTTGCTTGTAAAAACAAGCGAAACAGGTATAGATAAATCATACATTCCTTTTGTGTATATGATATTTAATACAGTATCGGTATTGCTTGCCATACCGATTGGAAAATTATCGGATAGAATTGGTCGTGAAAAATTGATTATTTTGGGTTTTCTAGTATATGGGATTGTTTATTATTTTTTTGGCAGATTCAATAGTATAAATGTTTTTATTCTCTTGTTTATACTGTATGGATTTTACAGTGCATTGACTGATGGCAGCCAGAAAGCAATGATTTCAGATATTGTTAGCAAAGATTTGAAAGGGACGGGGTTTGGAGTTTATCATGCTGTACTTGGAATTACCTTATTACCTGCGAGTTTAATTGCAGGATTACTGTATGATAGGGTCAATTCAAATGCTCCGTTTTATTTTGGTTCTGTAATGGCATTAATTGCTACCATACTAATGATAATATTTACAATTTTAAACAAGAGAAAAAGAATAATTAAGGTTGCCTAATAAGTCGGTATAATTAATTGCCGTTGCAGTGCTGGTTTCAAGTTTTAAATTCTTATAAAAATCCTTTTAATCTTGATATATAAATGCTTCGAAATCGGCAACTAACCATACTGTCAAGCGTTTTAGTGTATGGTGTTAATCAAGGTTCTATAAATTTAAATACTCCGATATTGTTAGTTGATTATAAGGATAACATTCTCTTTGTTGAAACAAATACAAATGCTTACACATTTAGACTGAATGACCAAAATCTGGTGCCAGTTTTGGTGCCAGTATTTCCACCATATCGGTATAAATCAGTGTAATCTTTTACAATTATTCTGTTACAAAATTAACTGTTACAAACAGATACAAACCTGTGTAAACCTGTGGAAACCCTCATTTGACGCTCATAATCAGGGGGTCGTTGGATCGTTCCCAACTGGGCCCACTTCAAAATCAGATAGTTACACCGTCAAAAAGTGTAACTATTTTTATTGGTGCCAGTTTGGTGCCAGGATTTGGGTGAAAATCTG
>Ga0255344_1000566_pt1 | contig 57029 bp, 54 predicted proteins | sample wastewater_treat_5_FD_192414 | JGI IMG/M metagenome (GOLD analysis project Ga0255344, IMG submission 192414) | Wastewater microbial communities from Lulu Island WWTP, Vancouver, Canada - plant18 | ecosystem: Engineered > WWTP > Wastewater > Unclassified | place: Canada: Vancouver, British...
GCAAACGGCTGCATTCCTCGCTGGGATACAGACCGCCGGTAGAGTTTGAAGAACTGTTTTATCAAAACCAAAAACCCGAGCCGACTGCTCTAACCTCATCTGTCTAACCACAGGGGGGCAGTCCAGAAGATATTATAGGTGTGACAATTTTATCAGCAGAAACATCTTTGTTTGAAGGTGGCTCGTCTTGTTTATTTAGCCATTCACCGCAGTAGCGACATTTTACAGCAGAATCTTGAATCTCTTCCTGACAAAAAGGGCATTTTTTCATAAACGACCTCTCAGATATAGATTAATGGCTTAACTATTTATCAATTTATATGCTGTTCTTTGTAGTAATATTCTCACCACGGATCAATGAAAAAGTGACAATTCTCTTTGGATTTTTCTGTGGGTAAGGATTTCATACCCTGCATAATCCATTTTCTGGTATCGGCCGGATCGATGACCGAATCTATTTCCAGATAAGAAGCGATATTGGTAGCCTTGCCCCGTTTATATAACTCACCAACAAGATGATCATAAAGTTTTTCACGCTCTTTTTCATCTTCTATTGCCGCCAGTTCCTTTTTAAAACCGGCCTTGATCGCACCTTCGATTCCCATGGCACCGAACTCTCCCGTGGGCCAGGCGGCGGTAAAAAAGGATTCGTGAAAGCCGCCCTTGGCCATGGCCATGACGCCCAGGCCGTAACCGCGACGCAGTACGACTGTGAAGTAAGGAACGGTCAGATGCGAACCGATCACAAACATCCTGCACACATGGCGCACCTGCGCGCGTTTTTCGATTTCCGGTCCCACCATGAAACCGGGCGTGTCACACAAAGATAAAATCGGCAGACCGTGCGCCTGACAAATCTGCATCAGGCGCGCCGCCTTGTCGGCACCCTCCGCTTCAATCGCTCCGGCCATGTGCATGCAGTTGTTGGCCATCAGGCCGAAGGGCCGGCCTTCAATGCGGATCAATCCTGTAACCATGCAGGGACCGAATTTGGGTCGTAATTCCAGAAACGAATCTGTGTCGGCAAGAGCTTTGATCACGGTTCTTACGTTATAAGCGCGCTTGTTATTTTCAGGAATCAGGTCACGCAGACGAAGCGGATCGGCTGCTTCCCACTTTGTCATGGTTCCCTGAAAATAAGAGAGATATTTTTTCGCCGCGGCCACCGCCTCGATATCATCTGTTACTTCGATATCCACAACTCCGTTGGCGCTTTGCACATCAATAGGGCCTATTTCTTCGGGCTTGAAAATACCCAAGCCGCCCCCTTCGATCATGACCGGCCCACCCATGCCGATATTGGAATTTCCGGTCGCGATGATTACATCGCAGCAGCCCAGAAGTGCGGCGTTCCCCGCGAAACAGGGTCCTGAAACGATACCGATGAGCGGCACTCTGCCGCTTAAGTTAGCAAATTCCGCGAAAGTTGATAAATCCAAGCCGGCTGTCATGACGCCGATCGCGTCCACATCCCCCGGCCTGCCCCCGCCGCCTTCCGCAAACAGGACCAGAGGCAGTTTCTGTTCGTGAGCGAGCTTAAGCATCCGGTCCATTTTTTTATGGTTGAAAAAACCCTGCGTGCCGGCCAAAACAGTGTAATCGTAAGCCATGACCATGCATCGGGTTTTTTCCGGAGTAAAAGAAGAGCCGTTGACGGAGCCGATGCCCGCGATCAGCCCATCAGCAGGAGTTTTACTGATCAAATCCTCTTCCGAGCGCCGGCCGCGCTGGGCGGCAATGGCTAAAGCGCCGTATTCAATAAAACTTCCGCTGTCTAATAAATCATCAACATTGGCGCGTGCTGTTCTCTGGTTTTTCTTTTGGCGTTTCGCCACCGCTTCGGGACGGTTTTCGTCGAGACCGAAGGCATGCCGTTTAATCATCTCGGCCAATTCCGGCCGCAATGGTTTTTCATCGTTTTCGTTTTTCATTTTATCGTAGGCTTCCTTGTTTTATCGGGGGGCATATTAATAAAAGATTCATACAACAAATACGGGGGTATTTCAAAGAATAAATTCTTTTCACCGTCTTTGAAATAACGTTCAAATATGAGATAATCACGCGCGAGACCGGAGGAGGTATGAGGATTGAAAAAACAGCTCACCTGTCTGTGCTGCGGCAAGTGTTGTTTTGTTGATTTGACCGCTTACGCCGAAAAAGAAGATTTTGACCGCTGGCGCAAAGAAAACCGGCAGGATATTCTGGAGATGATCGAGAGCCGCCATCTCATCTGGGCGGGCGATCGCATGATCTCATCGGCAACAGGTGACTATCCGCGCGAATGTCCTTTCCTTTATAGTTCAGAAGGTTCATTCCTGTGTTCGATCTATGAGACGCGACCTGCGGTTTGCCGCAATTATCAGCCGGGATCTTCGGAGCTCTGTCCGCAGTGGAGAATCAAGGGTAAAAAAGAAAATCAATAGACGCTCTGAATCGTTTACGGATTGTCCATTGGTTCTGCGAAGAGATCGTATTCATCGGCGGCGGTGATTTTACATTTTATAATGCTGCCAATAGGAGATTTTGAATTTTTGATGTATGTGACGCCATCAATGTCCGGCGCCTGGCGGCGACATCTTCCCAGGAACCAATCATCACTACGGTCACTTTTTGATTCCACCAGAACTTCCTGAATCGAGCCGATCAGTCTTTTGTTCATTTCGGCAGAAATAGCTGCCTGTTCGCCCATGATGGCTTCACGACGGCGCTCTTTTTCTTTTTCGGAAACCTGCAACTTTAAATTGGCCGCTTTTGTGCCTTCTTCTCTGGAATAGGTAAAAGCACCCAGATGATCAAATCTGATTTCGTTCACAAAGTTGAGCAAACGTTTAAATCTGGCAGGTGTTTCTCCCGGAAAGCCGACAATCAGCGATGTTCTCAGGGCGACACCGGGAATGAAAGCTCTTGCCTGAGTGATTATTTTTTGTATTTGAGCCGCAGTGATTTTACGGTTCATTGCTTTCAGGAGGTTATCGTCAATATGCTGAATGGGAAGATCAATGTAGGGACATATTTTGTGATTGGCTGCAATCGTTTCTAACAAATCCGTGGTGATGCGTGCCGGATGGGCATACAGAAGACGAATCCATCGGACGCCTTCAATTTTTGCCATATTATTTAACAAAGAGGTTAGCCGTGGCCGACTTTTTAAATCCTGGCCGTAGGCGGTGCTGTCCTGAGCGGTGATGATGAGTTCTTTTATTCCTCTTTGAGCGAGCATTTCGGCCTCCTGGAGAATGTCATTCGGATGGCGGCTTCGCGCCGCTCCGCGAATCGACGGGATGACGCAGTAAGAACAACGATTGGAACAGCCGTCGGCTATTTTGAGGTACGCGCTTGCGGTGGAGGGCATGAGGATTCGTTGATGGCGGCAGCTCATTAAAAAATCAGGTTTTGTGATGATGGCCTCTCTCGCGAATTTTTTCTGATGCAGTCTGCTGACGTGGCTGGCAATACGACCGACTTCTCCTGTACCGATGAATAAATCTGCTTCCGGTATCTGAGCGAAAAGCTCTTTACCGTATCGCTGGGACAGGCATCCGGCAACGACAATCTTCAGCCCGGGATTGTTTTTCTTCTCAGTAGCCAGCGTCAAAATTTCCTCAATGGCCTCTTCCTGGGCAGGACGGATGAAGGCGCAAGTGTTGACGATAGCAATGTCCGCTTCAATGTTTTGATCGACCAGTTGATAGCCGGATTTGTATAAAAGACCGCCCATGACTTCCGAATCAATCAGATTTTTCGGACAGCCCAGGCTGATAATGCGCACTTTTTGACGAAATTTTTTCAACTGGGCAGCTTTCTGATCAATACTTTTCTGGGTTTCGCGCCATCGGAAGGGCCGACAACGCCTTCAGCTTCCATTTTTTCAATGATGCGCGCCGCCCGGTTATAGCCTATTTTCATATACCGCTGAACCAGTGAAATGGATGCCTGTCCGAGTTCTCCGACCAGTGCCACGGCTTCGTCATATTTTTCATCGAAATCGTCCGCGCCTTCATGTTGGGTTTGTGACGCCGCCAGCGCGTATTTTTCAATGGAGGTATCATAGGCCGGCTGTGCCTGCATTTTGATATAGTCAACAATACGTGATATTTCCTTGTCTGAAACATACGCCCCGTGAATACGGGAAAGTTTGGATGTGCCCGGCGGAATGAACAGCATGTCACCTGCGCCAAGAAGTTTTTCCGCTCCCTGCTGGTCGATGATGGTGCGTGAATCGATTTTGGAGGACACCTGAAAGGAGATACGCGTGGGGAAGTTGGCTTTAATCAAACCGGTGATGACATCGACGGACGGTCTTTGCGTCGCGATAATTAAATGAATTCCGGCTGCCCGCGCCATCTGTGCCAGACGGGTCAGTGATTCTTCCACATCTCGCGGTGCCACCATCATCAGGTCAGCCAGTTCGTCTATGACGACAATGATATAGGGGAGTTTGGTATGTTTGATTGCATGCTCAGCCTGGGCATCATCCATTTTGTCCTTTGTTTCGGTTAGCGGGTCCTGTTCCAGATCAGGGTCTGCTTTTTTAGGCATTGCGAGAACCGTTCTGCTCTTCAGTCCTTTGAGAAGGAGTTCATTATACGCATCAATGCTTTTTGCCTTGAGGTCATTGAGAATCCGGTACCGCCTTTCCATTTCCTCTACGGTCCAGCGTAATACCTGAGAAGCCTTCTTTGGATCAACGACCACCGGATGCATTAAATGAGGAATGCCTTCGTAAGATGATAACTCCAGCCGCTTGGGGTCAATCATCAAAAACTTGACATCCTCCGGCTGGGCTTTAAAAAGAATACTGCAAATCATGGCATTGAGCGCGACACTTTTACCGGAACCGGTCGTGCCGGCAATGAGCAGATGAGGCATTTTAGTTAAGTCGGCAATCACCGGGGTGCCTACAAAATTCACGCCCAGAGCAATCGGCAGGCGGAACGATGATTCTGAAAAAGAAGTATTGTCGATTACTTCCTTGAGAAAAACCGATTCTCTTTTTAAATTCGGTATTTCAATGCCGATCACCGATTTCCCCGGAATAGGCGCCAGAATACGAATGCTCTGAGCCATCAACGCCAACGCGAGATCATCGGAGAGGTTGACGATTTTATTGATTTTGACACCCGGTGCCGGTTCCAGCTCGTACATCGTAATGACCGGTCCGGGAAGTACTTCTACAACCCGGCCTTCGACACCAAAATCGGATAATTTTTTTTCTAAAATGCGGGAGTTGGTGACCAGAGCGTCCCGCTTGATGCGGGCATCCTTCTGCTGAACTTCTTCCAGCAATGTGATCGGCGGTAACTGGAATTTATCGTCTGTTTTGGTTTTACTGAAATCAAAATTCGTCTGTTCGATTTTTTTAGGCGGTAATTTTCTGATCACCGGTGGTTCTTCTGCCGGAATGACCGGTTCAGGTTCCTTTTCTATTTTTGTGCTGTTGCGCACAAAGCGGAAAAAAGACAAAAAACGGTTCTTTCCCAGACTGAAAAGTTCCGCGGTGAATTGAGACACTTTTCCGGTTGCTGAAACAATTGAAAATTTAACCATGAAAGTCAAAGAAACAACAAAAATTAAAAACAAAATAATATACGTTCCAGCGGTGTTGAAATAGACGCGTAACAGGCGGACAGTGGAAACACCCAGCAGACCGCCGGTGCCGTTTTTCAATGATTCTCCGTAAACCGTGATGCTGCCGCTGACCAGAAGCGCCATGAGGGCCGCAGAAGAAAGAAGAAAAAATAAAAATCCCAGAACTCTGTGGGTATTCATCGCAAAATCGGGGCGAAGAAAGTATTTAAAACTGCACACAAAAAGGATGAGCGGCAAAAGGAATGAGGAGGCGCCGAACATGCGAATCAGGGAATCCGCAGTATGCGATCCGAATTTGCCGGTCAAATTGTGAGTGGACTGATCTCCGGCAACAAAATGGGTAAAGGAAGGATCCTGTGGATGGTAGGAAACGAGGCATAAAAGTAAGAAAAGGCCGAGCGCAAGATAAATTGCTCCTTTAATTTCTCGTGCTCTTTTATTGTCAGAGGGTTGTTTTTCCATGCCACGGTTGTCGTTTCAAACGTATTTTTACGGGTGTTATTATTTCAGAAAAAAAATGATTTGACAAGGGATGTAAAATCCAAGGCGGAGAAATCAAATTCAGGAAACTTCTTGTGCTGAATCCTTTATGGGCGTTCTTGCTGCATCCTGCCATTCATTATAATTTTTTATGATTTCATTCCTGACCTTTTCAATCAGCTCATGACGTCTTTCAATATTCCCATGAGCGGTGTCAACAGGCTTCCCGATTACCATTTTGATCTGGCCGGGCTTAATCTTTAATGTTCTTTTGGGCATAATTCTGCCACTGCCGATGATGGCGATTGGTACGATGGGGGCGCCGGACTTCAGCGCCAGGTGAAACGTTCCCTGCTTGAAGGCTTTGATTTCTCCGTCACGGCTTCTGGTGCCTTCCGGAAATGTCATGACCGATTTCCCGCTTCTGATGCGTAACGCGGCTTCATCAATGCTTTGCATCGCTTTTTCATGATTGCTTCGGTCAATTTCGATATAACCGGCGCTTCTCATGGCTGCGCCGAAAATAGGAATGGCGAACAACTCTTTTTTCGCAATCCAGCGGAATTGAACAGAGATGTGGGCAAGAGCAATTAAAATATCAAAGTCACTTTGGTGGTTGGCCATCAAAATTTGCGGTTTTCCCCGCAGGAGATTTGCTTCACCGATCACCTTTACCTTGGTGTTGCATAAAAAAAGTAACATTTTGGCCCACAGTCCGGCAACTTTATGAATTTTGTTATCGGCGTTTGGAAAAACGGAGAAAACCACAGACCAAAAGGACATAAATGCGGTTATCACAACACCTAAAGTAACCAACAGCGCTGAATGAATCATAGACCTACATTCCCGTGACATTCAATGAGTGATGATAATTAAATTTTTACTTGATAACAGAAGTGAAGTCAATAATGAATTATATGCTGATGAAAAGGAGTCGGACACGGATTTACTCAATAGACATCAATGAATGCCATCGTTCCTTTTCCGTGGCAAACGGGAGATTCTTTTTCCGCAAAGTATCGATGATCGACTCTTCATTGAACCTCAAGTAGGGATTGACTCTCCGCTCTTCAGCCATTGTGGTATAGAGAGTTTTACGCTTACCGTAAGAGGTGCGCAGTGGTGCGATATCCCTGTTGTCCGGCTCCAGATGCCCGGCAAAGGCCAGAGAGTTGAGAACGTAATCATGACCGGCGAAAACCTTGGTCTCGTCCGGCAAGGCCATCAGCCTTTTCAGCGAAAGATAAAAGTCGTTCAGGTTACCGGAAAAGCAGTTTCCGACTGTACCGTTGAAAAGCGTGTCTCCCGATATCAGTGAGTGACCGGTATAAAAACAGACAGAGTCATTGGTATGTCCCGGCGTCCGGAAAACACGGACAACCTCACCGTCAATCATCATTTCATGGTGATCGGGGAAATTTGAAGCCTTGAGGAATTCAGCGGCGGTGTTTTTTAGTAAAAATTCGTTACCGGAGGTGTGATCATAGTGGTCATGGGTATTGGTTACAAAAATCAGAGCAAGTTGATTTGCCTTTAAGAAAGATAAGATTGTTTCCCATGCGCCACCGTCTATAGCCATTGCCTGTTTTTTCCCATGAACTAAATAGGCAAAATTGTCATTTCCATAACGGAATTGTTCAATGCTCAGCATGTTTAAACTCTCTATAATATTACAGAAATATGGAAAAATATTAATAAAAAGCCACCTTTGGAGAGAACTATAAGAGAGGTAATGCACTGGTGTCAAGAAAATCGTTGCGGCGTGAGAACCTGTTTTCAGAAAAAGTTTGACAAATTCAGGTCTTAGTAATAGTATTGCACCACTTTTTTGAGAAGAAGGGGCGCGTGAAGCGCTTTTTTTAATTTTTAGAATCAAAATTCAGGGGCTAGTTTTAACCGTGCACAGATTCCTTACCAAAAAAAGAGCGCTGGATATTATATCCAACTTTTCCCAGGCGGGGGTGCTGGTGGTCGGCGATGTCATGGTAGATCATTTCATCTGGGGCAACGTGTCACGAATTTCCCCGGAAGCTCCGGTGCCCGTCGTCGATGTTCAAAAAGACAGCATCATGTTGGGCGGCTGCACGAATGTGCTTCATAATATTTACGCCATGGGGGGCAACGTCTATGTTGCCGGTGTCATCGGTTCTGACAATGTGGGGAAAAAACTGCTTTCTGAGCTGCGTCTAAAAAAAATCGAAACCGGCGGGATTATCCTGGAAAAGGGGCGGCCAACGACTCTTAAAACAAGAATTGTGGCACACGGTCAACAAGTGGTTCGATTCGACAAAGAAAATCAAAGTCCGATTCCGTCGTCCAGTACGGAAAGGATTTTGGATTATGTGAAATCATTGCGAAAAAAAATCGGCGCGATCGTTATTTCAGATTATCATAAGGGGGTCGTTTCCAGAGAACTTGTTCAAGGCATTAATGCCATCGCTCATCATTCAGGAATCGTGGTCTGCCTCGATCCGAAGCAAAGTAATTTTTCCATATATAAAGGCGTCCATGTCATTACACCGAATCATTTTGAAGTGCAGCGGGCTGCTGCCGGGATGGAACTGTCATCCGATTATGGCATCCAGAAGCTGGGCGAGGTTATTTTACGGAAATATGCATTTTCGGCAATGCTGGTTACCCGGGGGGAAGAAGGCATGAGCCTTTTTGAGAATGGGAAAAAGATCACCCATACCTATTTCTCCGCTCAGGCCAAGGAAGTATATGATGTGACCGGTGCAGGGGATACGGTGATCGGAATGCTTGCCCTGGGACTTGCTGCGCAGGCTGACATGAAAGAGGCAACATGTCTGGCCAATCTGGCAGCGGGGATTGTGGTGGGGAAAGTCGGCACGGCAACCGCGTCACGCAAAGAGCTGATGGATGCGTTATGAGTAAACCGGTTGCGACTGAAAAAGTAAAGCTGTTTTTCAGTCTTTTTGCCAAAGAGGATGCGATCATTCATGAGACAATCGACATCTTGTCGAATGCTTACGGGCAACCTGATTTTATAAGCGCAGTCATGCCGTTTGATTATACGGATTATTACAGCGCGGAAATGGGCACCGGTCTCGTTCGGCGGTTTGCGACCATGGAAACATTAATCAGACCGGAGGAACTTCCTGATATTAAGCTTGCGACAAATGCACTTGAAGAAAAATCTGCCACAGGCTCGCAACGAAACATTAACATTGATCCGGGTTATATATCCAAGGCGCACCTGATTTTAGCGACCGGTAAGAGCTATACTCATCGTCCTTATTTGAGAGACGGAATTTATGCCGATTTGACGCTTGTGTATCAGGGGAAAAAATTCTGTGCTTTGCCTTGGACGTATCCGGATTACGCCGATGAAAAACAGCTTTCCATGTTAAGTCGGATCAGAGATAGGTATCTGTTGCAATTAAAAATATTAGCATAGTGTGCATGATATGCATCTGGATGTGGGTGGTTCAATGATAAAAAGTATGACAGGGTACGGACGGGCTGAAACCGTTTACAGGGAGAGAAACATCATTGTTGAGGCAAAATCCGTAAATCATCGTTTTCTGGAAATATTTTTGAGGATGCCGCAGGCTCTTTTCCCTCTGGAACTGGAATATAAAAAGAAAATTGCTGAACGATTCAAGCGTGGCCGCATAGAAGTGTTTATCAAGCTGGACGGCGACGGCGCTGATTTTTCGAAGGTGAATCTGAATATGGATGTGGCGCGAAATTACTTTGAAGCGCTGAACACGCTCAAAGCAGAATTCAAAATCGAGTCTCCGGTAACGCTGAAAACATTGGCTTGTTTTCGGGATATTTTTTCTCCTGCTGCTGAAACGCAACTGGAGGCTGATTTTTTGAGCCAGATAGAAAAAGTGTTTCACGATTCGCTGGAGATGTTGGGCCGGATGCGACAGGAGGAAGGCACCGCTCTTTTTCAGGATATGCAGATGAGACTTAAAGTCATATCGGACATTCTTGAAAGCATCGCGTCGCACGCCCCGCAGGTGGTTCTGGATTACCGGAAGCGCTTATCGGAGAGAGTGAAAGAGTTGACGGATGGCATAGAACTCGATAGCATCCGGCTGGCTCAGGAAGTTGCCGTTATGGCGGAAAGAACAGATATTACCGAAGAAGTCGTGAGACTGAAGAGTCATATCGGACAATTTGAAGATTTATTGCAGAGCAAGGGCACTGAAGGTAAAAAAATTGATTTCCTGCTGCAGGAAATGAACCGTGAAATTAATACCGTCGGCTCTAAAGTGGGTGATATCGAAATAACCCGTTATGTCATTGAAGTGAAGAGTGAACTGAGCAAATTGCGCGAACAGGCTCAGAATATTGAGTAGGACGATGTCTAAAGGAATTTTTATCATTGTTTCAGCGCCATCCGGAGCGGGTAAAAGCAGCGTTTGTCAGGGGCTGATGAAAGCGTTTCCTGAAATACAGTTTTCTGTTTCTTATACATCCAGATCTCCACGTCCTAACGAGGTTAACGGAAAAGATTATTATTTCATTTCCCGGGAAGACTTTGAAGAACGTATCCAACAGGGCGAGTTTATCGAGTGGGTGGAGAACTATGGTAATCTTTATGGAACATCCCGAAAATTGATTGAAGAAAGAGCCGGGAAGGGCGGGGATTGGTTGCTGGATATTGAGCCCCGTGGAGCGAAAAAAATAAAACAAATGCTTGGCGGCGGTATTTATGTTTTTGTTCTTCCTCCGTCACGTTCCGAACTGCTGAAGAGGCTCGAAAGAAGGGGGCATGAAACGCGTGACGCCATTCAAAAAAGGTTTGAGCAGGCAGAAAGTGAATTAAAAGAAATTTCGTGGTATGATTATGTTATATTCAATGATGACTTGAGAAAGGCAATCCATCAACTGATTTCGATTTATACAGCCGAGAAATGCAAGAAAGACAGATTGCAGGAAGAAATAAAAAAATTCAATCAAAAATAATTGTTAAAGGAGATTTTTAGACCCATGGCAAGAATTACAATTGAAGATTCTCTGGAAGTAGCCAAAACAAGGTTCGGTCTGGTATCACTGGCATCCAGGCGGGCACATCAGCTGCTGAAGGGGTCTCAACCCCTGGTGGAGTGCAAAAACAGGGAGATTGTGTGTGCGCTGCGGGAAATCGCGGATGGGAAGGTTATTTATGCCAATCCTGAATATTTGAACGGTACCAAGGAAGATTTTAAACCGATTCCGGACAGCACTGAGTTTATCGGCGATGAAGAATATATCGAGTAAGCAGGCAACCGATAAACTCATCTTTGCACTGGACGCAAAAAATTATGAAGAGGCTTTATCATGGATTGAGCTTCTGACCGGTCATGTGGGAATGTTTAAAGTCGGCAAAGAACTATTTACCTCCGTCGGTCCTAAGATCATTCAAGATATCAAAGAAAGATCACAAAAAGTATTTCTCGATCTGAAGTTTCATGACATTCCCCATACGGTTGCAAGAGCTGCCGAAGCTGCTGTGAATTTGGATGTGGATATGTTCAATGTTCATGCGGCCGGTGGTTATCTGATGATGAAAGAGGCCGCTTTGGCTGCCACGGCATCTTCTGATCAACAGGTCAAAGCAAAACCGATTCTTCTGGCGGTCACCGTGCTGACCAGTCTCAACAACGATGATCTCCACGACATCGGTTTTCAGAAAAGCACGGAAGAGCTGGTCCTTCATCTGGCGAAACTGGCAAAAAAAGCCGGTGTTTCAGGCGTGGTAGCCTCCGCCCGGGATATCAAAATGTTGAGAGAGAACCTGGGCGGCCATTTCATCATTGTGACTCCCGGCATACGGAGTTCATCTGAAAAAGACAAGGACGATCAAAAAAGAACGCTCAGCGCCTATGAAGCTGTAAAAACAGGCGCTGATTATATTGTTGTCGGCAGACCGATTCGCATGGCCCAAAACCCGCTGGAAGCCTGTCGGGTACTCGTTCAGGAAATTGCCCAAGGATTGGCGGCCAGAGATTAGCCCGGTCAAAGGAAGCGGTATGGAGATAATTTACGGAATCAATTCCATAAGAGATCTCCTCCGCCGTCACCAAGACGGCTGGGAAAAAATTATCATTGCTTCAGGTCGAACAGGATCTTCCGTAAAAGAAATCATCGACATCGCACAGGCTGAAAAAATACCTCTGGAGTTTTACGACAGAAAACGCCTGACCAAAATGGCCGGGACTCCGGACCACCAGGGAGTAGTCGCTTTTCGCAAATCATTTATTTATGCGGATATGGATCAGCTCATCAAAAATCGTAACCGACAGTCCGCGTTTGACCTGATTCTGATTCTTGACAGCATTGTGGATCCCCAAAATCTGGGTTCCATCATCCGCACGGCTTACTGCATGGGGGCAAACGGTGTGATTATACCGGAGGACAGGTCTGCTCAGGTTACGGCGGCGGTCAATAAAACATCGGCGGGAAGTGTGCAGCACATCCCTATTGTGAAAGTGGTGAATTTGGCAAATACCATCGATGATCTCAAAGATAAAGGGTTTTGGATTTTTGGCGCGGACACCCGTGGTGGACAGAATATCAAAGACATGGATTTTAATTGTTCTGTTGTTTTGGTTTTGGGAAGCGAGGCAAAAGGCATCCGGCCTTTGGTGAAACAGAAATGCGACTTTCTCATAACGATTCCACTGCCTGGTGACTTTGACTCGCTTAATGTTTCCGTTGCCTCCGGAATTATTCTGTTTGAAATGATCAGCCGGCGGAGACGAGGCGTGTAACCAAATTTAACCAGTTGAAATTGTATGCAAAGTGATTTAATATTGAAAGCAAAGAAATTCAATAGAGGGAAAGGATTCCGATATGCCAGTCTTTGTTTGGGAAGGTGTAACCAAGAAAGATGAAATAAAAAAAGGAGAAATCGAGGCTGTCGATGAAATCACTGCGCGCGGACTTTTACGTCGACAGGGGTTTAAATCGGTTGAGGTCAGGCTCAAGCCCAAGGACCTGCTCGAGTATCTGCCTTTTTTGCAGCAAAAAATTAAAGAAAAAGAAGTGGTGGTTTTTTGCCGCATCTTCTCTACCATGATTAATGCCGGTCTCCCTCTCATCCAGTGTCTGGACCTTCTGAGTCAACAGGAACAAAATAAAACTTTTTCTAAAATCATCAAAACGGTCAAAGAGGATATCGAGGGTGGAACCAGTTTAACGAACGCTTTGAAAAAATATCCCGATATATTCGACGAGCTTTTTGTCAACCTTATTGCGGCGGGTGAAGCCGGTGGTATTTTGGATATTATCCTGAACCGCCTTTCCACGTATATGGAAAAAGCGATGAAGCTTAAGGCTCGTGTGAAAAGCGCGATGACCTATCCGATCGCTGTTTTGGTGATTTCAGCGGCCGTTGTCGCTCTATTGCTTATCAAGGTTATTCCTGTTTTTCAAAAAATGTTTGAAGGGATGGGGGGTGAATTGCCCGGGCTCACCAAGGCATTAATTCAGGCCAGTCAGTTTATGCAAAGCTATTGGTGGTTCATCGCCGGAATCCTTTTTGCCATTTACATCGTGTTTAAACAATTTTATAAAACGGAGAAGGGGCGTTGGACGGTTGATTCCATGGTGCTGAAGGCTCCCGTGTTCGGCGATGTGTTAAAAAAAGTTGCCGTGGCCAAATTTTCACGCACCCTATCCACCATGATGAGTTCGGGAGTGCCGATTCTGGAAGGATTAAGCATTGTCAGTAAAACGTCCGGGAATGTGATTATTGAAGATGCCCTCATGAAAACCCGTCAGAGCATTGCCGAAGGCCGTTCGATTGCTGAGCCTTTGGCCGAGACAGGTATTTTCCCCCCCATGGTTGTGCAAATGATCTCGGTTGGTGAAGCAACAGGCGCACTGGATTCGATGCTTTCTAAGATAGCTGATTTTTATGACGATGAAGTTGATGCCGCCGTAGATGCAATGACGGCTCTGCTGGAACCTTTCATGATGGTCTTTCTGGGGGTTGTGGTTGGCGGTATGATTATCGCGATGTATCTGCCGATCTTTAAACTTGCCTCTGTTGTCGGTTAACATTGCGTGAGCAGGGTTTTATCAAAATGGTCGGGATGGCGCGATTTGAACGCGCGACTCCTGCGTCCCGAACGCAGTGCCCTACCAAACTGGGCCACATCCCGACTTGGAGCGAACGATATAAAATTTATTCATAATTGTCCACTATTTTTATAGTGGTTTTAAAAGGAAATATTTGCAGTGATTATATACGATTTAAAGTGTGAAAATGGCCATACATTTGAGGGGTGGTTTAAAGACCGCGAGACCTGGGTAGCACAAAACTCACAAAAACTGGTTGCCTGCCCGATTTGTAATGGAACCCGGGTGGAAATCGTGCCATCGTCAATAACCATTATGGGAAAAAACACGCGATCAGAAAATAAACTTCCCAATAAGGAGATTTCCCCTGCTGCAGCCCTCAGAATGCTGCATCAGTATATTGATAAAAACTTCGAAGATGTCGGCGATCAATTTGCCGAAGTAGCCCTGAAAATTCATTACGGGGAAGAGGAAAAAAGAAATATTAAGGGAACAAGCACAGCGGAAGAAGAGGAAAATTTAAAAGAAGAGGGTGTTCAGTTTATTAAAATCCCTACCATCAAATTGGATAGCTAGATATCATTTTTTGTGTTCTTATATTAACCCATTTTTGAATATGCTCCAGACGATTTATTGAAGACCTTTGCCCATGGCTAAATTTTATAAAAATATTATTGAAAGTATCGGTCGTACCCCGCTGGTCGAGATTCATAAACTCAATCCGAACAAAAAGGTGAAGATTCTGGCCAAAGTGGAGAGTGCCAACCCCGGAGGCTCCATCAAGGACCGCACCGCGTTATACATGATTGAAAATGCGGAAAAGAGAGGTACTTTAAATCACGATAAGATCATTATAGAGGCAACCAGCGGTAACACGGGAATCGGCCTGGCGATGATAGCAGCCGTGAAGGGTTACAGGCTATGCCTGGTCATGTCGGAATCCGTCAGTGAGGAAAGAAAGAAGATCCTTCGGGCCATGGGCGCTGAGTTGATATTTACACCCGCCAATCAGGGAACCGATGGAGCCATTGAGGTGGCATATAAAATGCTGCGCGAAAATCCGGAAAAATACTTCGGCACGGATCAGTTTAATAACGAAGATAATGTTGCCGCCCATTATTACGGAACAGCGCCGGAAATATGGGAACAAACGGATGGCAGGGTTACAATGGTTGTCGCGACATTGGGAACAAGCGGCACTGCCATGGGAATTTCCAAAAGGCTCAAGGAATTGAACCCGCTCATTCAAGTGGTCGGCGTTGAACCGTACCTTCAGCATAAAATACAGGGGCTGAAAAATATGCGGGAATCTTACCGTCCGGGTATATTTAATAAAAATAGGCTGGACGAAAAGATTAATATTCAGGATGAGGATGCCTTTGAAATGTCCCGCAGGTTAGCCCGAGACGAAGGTATCTTTGTAGGAATGAGTTCCGGTGCTGCAATGGTTGTTGCTGCTCAGAAGGCTCAGGAGATGGAAGAGGGTTTCATTGTTGTAATATTCCCTGATGGAGGAGAACGGTATTTAAGTACAGATTTGTTTGCATTTAAAAAAGACGTCTCGACCTTTTATCTTTACAATACCGCTTTACGCAAGAAAACACTCTTTAACCCCATCAAAACGGATGAAGTAACCCTGCGCACCTGCGGGCCCACGATCCATAACACTCCTCATCTGGGGAATTACAGACGTCTTGTGGTTGCTGATTTGCTCAACCGGTATTTGGCTGTTAAAGGGTATAAGGTTAAGCATGTTGTGGATATCGTTGATTTCGGCGATAAATCTATCAAGAGCTCGGAAAAGGAATCCATGAAACTGGCGGACTATACTCAAAAATTTTTGAATATTTTCATGGAAGATACTAAACTTCTGAATATCTGCCAGGATAATATCTATGTGAAAGCATCTGACAATGTCGATGCGATGTTGAAGATTGTTGAAACATTGGTGGATAAGGATTATGCCTATGAAAAATTACATTCCGTTTACTATAATATTTCCAAACTGGCTGACTACGGCGCTCTTTCCAATATCGATCTGAAAAAAAACATACAGGGGAAATCCATAGATCTCGATGATTATGAAAAAGGTGATCCGGTAGATTTTGCTCTGTTGAAGCGGTCAAGCCTGGCGGAATTGAAAAGAGGGATTTATTATAAAACCATATGGGGGAACGTCAGGCCAAGCTGGCATCTGGAATGTGCGGCGGTCTCGAATAAGTATCTTGGCGCGACTTATGATATTCACGTAAGCGGGACGGATGAAATGTTTCCCCACTGTGAAAATGTTTTGGCGATCCATAAAGCGTTGTCCGGCCACCAAGGTCCGAATTATTGGGTGAATGCCGAGCTGGTCATGGTTGGTGGCCGGAAAATGTCCCGTTCTCTCGACAACACATTGGCTTTATCTGAATTAAGGCGGGAGGGATACAGCGGGAACGACATACGCTTCCTGCTTTTAGGCGTTCATTATCGCAAACCGGTCAACTATTCAGATGAAGCGATCAAAATGGCAAAAAATACAGTCAAGAAAATCAATACATTTATTGACCGGCTGAAGGGGGTGGAGCGTAGCGGGAATCATTTTGCGGAAACGGACCAGTTGATCTATAACCTGAAACATGATTTTGAATCCGCTCTGGATGATGACTTAAATATTGCCGGCGCGCTGTCCGTTCTGTTTAGCTTCATCGGCAGAATCAATTCTCCTTTAACGAACGACTTGCTGAATAAAAGTGATGCTGATAAAATTCTGACGGCATTGAAAAGGATCAATGATATTTTAGGCGTGATGGATCTTGACGATAAGGTGGCTGTCCGCGAGATCAATGACTTGATTCGCAAGAGAGAAGCTGCCCGGGCGGCTCGTCGCTGGGAAGAGGCGGACTCCTATAGGGAGCAGCTGGCTCAACTGGGGGTCGACGTTTTAGACACGCAGCACGGTGTTATTTGGCGGTTCAGGTGAGAAGCATGAATCCTATAAGAAAATCGGTTATCGCAGGTTCGTGGTATCCCGGAAATCCCGCGGTACTCAGAAAAGATATTGAACATTATTTCGATTCCGTTTCCGTACCGAAAGTGAAAGGGGAAATTGTCGGATTGATCTCTCCTCATGCCGGTTATGTGTACTCCGGGCAGATAGCTGCTCATGCTTATCATCTTATCCGGGGCAGGAAGTATGATGCGGTTATTGTTGTAGGGCCCAGCCACCGGGTTGCTTTCCATGGTGTGTCCGTTTTCAGCAGAGGGGGGTTTGAAACACCTCTGGGGATCGTGCCTGTTGACGAAGCATTGGCGGAAAAAATAAAACGGGCAAACAGCGTCATAACGGATATTCCCGCGGCTCATTTACAGGAACATTCCGTGGAAATTCAGCTCCCTTTTCTTCAGGTTACGCTGAAAGACTTCTCTTTTGTGCCGATGGTCATGGGGGATCAGAGCCGGGATACCTGTGAAAAACTGGCCGGTGCCATCCATCAGGCCTCCATGGGGGAAAAAATATTGGTGGTGGGAAGTTCGGATTTGTCTCATTTTTATCATGATCATACAGCAAAAAAAATGGATGCCGTGGCTCTTGAGCATTTAAAAAACTTTGATGCGGCCGGTCTTTCTGAAAGTTTGGAAAATGGAGATGTAGAAGCATGTGGCGGGGGCCCCATGGTCGTTGTGATGATGGCTGCCCGTCTGATGAATGCGAACCGGGCATATCTTTTAAAGTATGCTACCTCCGGTGATGTTACGGGCGATAAAAGTTCGGTCGTGGGATATGCATCGGCTGCTTTCTGCATAGAGTCGTGACGCCGGTTTTCGTAACCATGGCGAGTCGTGTTGTCATTTTCTTGTCAGACTGAATCAAGGGGGGTTCCAAATGGAATGGACCAAAGAAGAAAAAGATATGCTTCTGGGCATCGCAAAAAATGCAATTAAAGCCAAATTAAACCACCAACCGATGCCGGAAATAAAAATAGACGCGGAAACGCTCCAGATGAAAAGCGGAGCTTTTGTGACCTTAAAAAAGCATGGCCGTTTACGCGGCTGTATCGGGTATATCAAAGCTTACAAACCCCTTTGGGAAACCGTGCAGGAAATGGCGGTAGCCGCGGCGTTTAATGATCCGCGCTTTCCTGCTTTAACACCGGAAGAAGTGGCTCACTTAACATTGGAGATATCCGTCTTAACCCCGTTTCAGCGCGTAAAAGATATTAAAGACATTGAAGTCGGGAAACACGGTTTATATATGGTCCGCGGATATCGATCCGGCCTGCTGTTACCGCAGGTGGCTACCGAATACGGCTGGGACAGAGAAACATTCTTACAGGAAACCTGCCATAAAGCCGGGCTGCCGTCGGATGCCTGGATGGACAAAGAAACGGAAATTTATATATTTTCAGCGGACTATTTTGGCGATGTCAGCTGATGATTCAAGATTCTCATAAAATCGCATTTACCGATATCAGCTGGGTACTTTGCCCATGATCAATCGCAGGGGTCTCAATACTGCGTCACCGACTCAACCCATCATCATGAAGGTATGGTTTTGGTAAGACACTATAAGGGCCTGACAATTTTTTTGGTGATGATCCTGGTGCTGTCAGGACTTGTTTTTTATCTGCCGAAATATTTGCTGCATTCAACCGGTTATCAAAAAGCTGACGCTATCATCATTTTATTGGGACCGGATTTCAAAGCGCGCAGGAAAGAAGCCGATCAGCTTATCCATCAGGGCATGGCCGACTATTTGATTATACCGGCTTATCGTAAATGCTACGCCATCGAGGACAGCGGCAATGAACAATACCGGTTGTCCGCGGTTCATTTTCCAGAAAACAAAGACAATACGCCATATCCGGGTTTTTACGAAGATACCCATATCGAGTTAATTGAAGCTAAAAAAACAATGTCATTTTATGGGCTCAAGTCCGCAATCTTTGTAAGTTCCCCGTATCACATGCGGCGGATTCGACTCATTACCGCAAAGCTGTTTAATTTCGACAAGGATGCTCTTTATTTCGTCCCTACGAGGTATGAGAATGCTCCTGCCAGCGTCTTCGAGCTGTCGTCATCGGACTGGAGAAAGGTAAGAAGAGAATACATGAAAATGATTTGGTTTTGGGTCTATTCCGCTTTATCTGATTTTTGATTTCAAATCCCATTGAAGACAAAAAACCATGACAGGACCCGGAATAAGATTATTTGATGCAAACCCGGCGGACTTGTTTAAAGTCGGTGAAGCCTTGAAGCGCTTTTTGGATGCCATCCTGTAACAGGGTTGTCATGTCTTCACTCATGGCTTTTCCGCGTATGACCTCCACGGTTTCATGTTTTTGTACCATCCTTTTAATATCTTCTGTTCCAATGAGGAGCTCGTGGATGCCCATTCTTCCCTTATAGCCTGTCCCGTCACAGCTGGGACATCCTTTGGGGCGGTACAGCTTGAAATCATCATTGTAAGAGATGTTTAATTTCTTAAAATCTTCAGCACCATAACTTTCAACGATCTCATCGAATTCATCTTTTGTCGCGTGATAGGCTTCTTTGCAGGATTTGCATAATGTTCGTACAAGACGCTGGGCAAGGATTCCCAATAAAGCATCCGCGAAATTAAGGGGGTCAATTCCCATATCCAGAAGACGCACAATGGTTTCCGGTGCGCTGTTGGTATGCAGGGTGCTGAATACCAGGTGGCCGGTTAAAGACGCCTCGACGCCTGTTTTTGCCGTTTCAAAGTCTCGCATTTCGCCGACCATAATAATATCAGGGTCGGCGCGTAAAAATGACCGCATAGCTGCGGCAAAATCGAAACCGATCTTGGGCTGCACCTGAACCTGCCGTAGTCCATATTGAGTAATTTCCACGGGGTCTTCCGCTGTCCAGATTTTCCTGTCCGGACGGTTAATGTGATGCAGGGCTGCGTGCAGCGTGGTGGTTTTACCGGAGCCGGTAGGTCCGACAACCAGAATCATGCCGTAAGGTTTGGAAATGATGTTGATTAGCTCCTTGTAGTTACGAGGCAATAATCCCATGGCTTCCAGCGGCATGGTTTCCCCTTTGGCGAGAATACGCATGACAACATCTTCAACTCCGCCCTGTGTTGGAATAGTGGCCACACGTAGTTCAATTTCGTCTCCGGAGCTGCGTCTGAATTTTATCTTCCCGTCCTGGGGCAGTCTTTTAATGGTAATATCCAGGTTAGACATGATTTTTATACGCGAAATAATCGCTGCCCGATAACTGAAAGGAACTGTTTGATACAGCGCGCAATCTCCGTCAACCCGGAATCGGATCTCGACGTTCTTTCTATCTACATTGGGTTCGATATGAATATCCGAAGCCCTGCGACCGTAGGCGTCGTTGATGATTTTGTTGACCAATTGCATAATGACGCTATCCGATTCGGTGATTCCGTCACTGCCTTCATCCTCATCTGTCTGGCTGCCATCTTCTCCTTCCATCTTTCCGAGAAGATCGGTGAAGGAATGTTCATCCTCGGACGAAGCGTAGAATAGATTGATATACTTGAGAATGTCCTCTTCCAGGGCAACATCATATTTTATTTTTTTTGTTTTGAGAAGACTTTCAATCGTATCTTTTTTAATGATGTTGTTCGGATCGTCTATGATGACATGAATCTTGTCACCCACCGTTTCCAGGGGGACCCAAAGCTCCCGGCGAAGGAAATTTTTCTTCAGATTCTTGATTAAATGACCGGGAATCGGAAGTTTGTCATTATATCGAATAAAGCGGCAGTTATAAAATTCTTCAAACGCGCGGCCGATATCGTCTTTGGTAATCTTATGCTTCTGCATAAGTAAGTTTTCCATGGATATTTTTTTCTCGCGCGATTCTTTCCACGCGCTTTCCAGTTCATCTTCTTTGATGAGATCATGACTCAAAAGGTAATCAAAACGGGTTTTCCTGTGGCGCACAAAACGCTGTTGGTTATAAAAAGCAACCCCGAGAACTTCGGCAATTTCTAAAGCCAATCCAATTTCGTCTTCAGAAAATTTCCCTTCTCCGATCTTTTTGTTGATAATCTGAATGACCCCCATCAACTGCTTGTCATTGTATATGGGCGTTGCCAGGACCTGTCTTGTTTTAAAACCGGTCTTTTTATCCCAGCTGTCATCAAACGTTAATTCCGGTTCAATGTTTTTAAGTTCCTTCAGATTGTAAGCGTTTTCAACATTGACCACCGCTCCTGTGTTGGCGACATAACCGGCAATGCTTTTGTTATTGATCGGAAGTCTGATTTCCTTCAGTTGAGTGCCGGCCAGGAACATGGAATAAATTTCATTGCGTATTTTATCCACAACGTAAATCGTCAGGGAATTCGCGTTAAAAAGTTTCAGGGTCTCACCCTTTAAATCGACAAGAATTTGTTTGATGTTTTGAGCCGCATGGATCCGGTTGGTGATGTCCAGAAGTTCCTTACGGATCCGGGGTGCACCGTTTGAAGCCATTGAATTAAGAGATATCGCCATGACTAAAAGATTCCTTCGTCTGTTAATAATAATGATCCTAGCAATGATTGATATGAATGTCAATCAGACTAAATATGTAAGTAATATTCAATGATTACAGACAAACGGGAATCATCTTCAGCCCGTGGTGACAATCTTGGAGAAATCGGCAATTTGATGGAAAAGAGATGAAATATCCGCCAGCAGCGACAGCCGGTTAAAGCGCACTTGATCGTCCTTGTCCATGACCATGACGTTGTCGAAGAAACGATCGACGTGAGGTCGCAGAGCGGCCAGTTGGATTAACGCTGCACCGAAGTCTTTTTCAGCAATCCCTTTTTCTACCCGGGGTCTTATATCATCAAAATATGAAAAGAGACTGATTTCAGCGTCAGCCGCAAGTAAATTCACGTCAAATCGGCCCTCCCGGAAGTCTTTCAGAATGTTGTCCACGCGTTTAAAGGTCGTGGACACCGGTTCAAAATCGGGATGGTTGCGAAAGTTTTCCAATGCCTTGATTTTTTCAATGACTTCCACCGGGCTATCGATATCAGTGGATAATACTGCATCCACCGTATCATACGCAAATCCCTGGGAGATGAATTGATTTTGCATGCGCCCCTTAAAAAAATCTATGATTTCTGTTTTGACGTCGCTTGCGGGTTTCTTCAAAACATCTTTCAGCATGTTCAGTGATTCATCAATCAGGAAATTCAACCCGAGCGGGTAGCGCCGGGACAGGATAATATTGATGACGCCCAGCGCCTGGCGCCGCAGGGCGTAGGGGTCTGCCGTTCCGGTTGGCGGCATTCCCACGCCGAAGAAGCCGGCGATGGTATCCATTTTATCGGCAATGCCGACGATCGCACCTTCGTCTGACAGAGGCAGATCTCCACCGGCAACAACGGGCAGATAGTGTTCATAAATGGCATTGGCAATTTCCGGTTTTTCACCGGCGATGAGGGCATATTCCCGGCCCATAATCCCCTGAAGTTCGGAAAATTCACCGACCATTAAAGACTCCAGATCAGCTTTGGCCAGCAGCGCCGCGCGGTCAACATTTTTCTTCACGGACGGCTTGACTTTTGATGCAATCTTAACCGCGAGCTTGCGGAAGCGCAGCACTTTTTTATGCGATGTTCCCAGCAGCGTATGAAAGACCACTTTCTTGAGTGACTCTACGCGGTCTTCCAAAGGAACCTTCTTGTCCTCTTCGAAAAAGAAGGATGCATCGGCCAGTCGCGCCCGCAGAACCCGTTCATTCCCTTTTGCCACGACAGAGATGTCACGGGGTCTGGTATTGCTGACCGCAATAAAGTAAGGCAGAAGTTTTCCGTCATTATTGACAACAGGAAAATACTTCTGATGTGAAATCATCGTGGTGGTCAGCACATCTTTCGGGATTTTGAGAAATTCTTCTTCAAAGCCGCCGCGCACAATGACCGGATACTCCACGATAAAGCTGACCGTTTTCAGCAGATCATCCGTGAAAAAAAGTTTTCCTCCGATTTCGGCAGCCGATTTTTGGGCTTCCTCCAGTATGAGCCGGGTCCTTTCGGATTGATCCACAATCACGAAATTTTCCCCGGCTTTGGTCAGGTAATCTTCAAAGCCGGTGACGTTAAACGGCGCCGGGTTCATAAAACGGTGACCATAGGATTGATTGCCGCTCTGGATATTCTCAATTTTCAGGTCAACCACTTCACCGCCATAGAGCGCCAGAAGCCAGTGTACCGGGCGGGCGAAACGCAATGTAGAATCGGCCCAGCGCATGGATTTGCGGAAAGGGATGGCCATCATGAACTCTTTGAGAATGTCCGGAAGAAGTTCCCTGGTGTTCCGGCCGGCGATGGTTTTACGTACGCCGAGATACTCGCCCTTTTCGGTGGTCATGGTTTCCAGCCGGGATACATCTATTCCTTGCCCCCTGGCAAATCCGATGGCCGCTTTGGTCGGCTGTCCATTTTCATCAAACGCGGCCTTCCTGGCCGGTCCCAGTTTCTCAACGGTCTGGTCTTCCTGTCTCGCCGACAGATGGGCAACATAAAGAACCAGACGGCGTGGGGTTGCCAGGCACTTGATACCGTCGAAGGCTAGGCGATTTTCTGTCAGGGCTTTGCGGATAATCTCTTCCATATCCACCACCGCTTTGGATAAAAACCCCGCGGGAATTTCTTCGGTGCCGATTTCAAAAAGCAATTCGTTGCTCATTTTATCTCCAGATATTTATAAAGTCTTCAAAAGAGGATACCCCAGCTCTTCACGTTGTTTCATATACAGTTCCGCGCTGACACGCGCCAGATTTCTTACCCTGCCGATATAGCTGGTGCGCTCGGCCACGCTGATCGCGCCGCGGGCGTTGAGCAGATTGAACGCATGCGAACATTTCAGACAGTAGTCGTAAGCGGGAAGGGGAAGATTTTTCTCGGCGATGCGCAGGGCTTCTTCTTCATAGGCATCAAAAAGTTTGCGCAGCATGGCAATATCGGCAATTTCAAAATTATAAGTGGAGAATTCCACCTCGCCGCGGTGGTGTACATCTCCGTATTTGATTTTGTCCGTCCATTGCAGATCATAAACATTATTCACGCCCTGAAGATACATGGCGATACGTTCCGTGCCGTAAGTCAGTTCGGCGCAGACGGGGTTACAGTCGAAGCCGCCGACCTGCTGAAAATACGTAAACTGGGAGATTTCCATGCCATCAAGCCATACTTCCCATCCCAGACCCCAGGCACCCAGCGTAGGGGATTCCCAGTCGTCCTCCACGAAGCGAATGTCGTGATCCAGTGGATCAATGCCGAAACTTTTCAGAGAGTCCAGATAAAGCTCCTGGATATTAAGCGGAGAAGGTTTCATGATGACCTGATACTGGTAATAATGCTGCAACCGGTTGGGATTTTCACCGTAGCGGCCGTCGGTGGGGCGACGCGATGGCTGGACATATGCCACATTCCAGGGCTCCGGTCCCAGAGCGCGCAGGCAGGTTGCTGGATGAAAGGTACCCGCGCCCACTTCCATATCGTAAGGCTGTTGAATGACACAGCCTTTTGAATCCCAGTATTTTTCGAGGGCAAAAATCAATTCTTGAAAGGTCACAGTTTTCTCCTTCAGGCATTAAACGAAAAATTGGCCAAAAAGACGGGGTTGTTTGCCGAAAAATGACCGGCCGTTAAGTAGCATGTTCCGTCGTATGGTGTCAATATAAAAAGGGTATAGCGTTTTCTGACAAAGCCATTGACTTATAACAATGTTTTTCTTATATTCCATCGCGGTTGGGAGGCTAAAAAAAGAGTTCAGAAAGCATTATGGAGGTGAATATGGCGGAAGTTCAGAACAAAGTGATGAGCGCGAAAGAGGCGATCAAAAGGTTTGTAAAAGATGGCGATCACCTGGTGATTGGAAACTATACAGTGGGAACCTGTGCCGAACTGGTATTTGAAGCGATCCGCCAGCAGAAAAAAATCTGACGCTTTATTCTCAATCAGGCGTTTTTGATGTTGAAGTGCTGGTGGCCGGCGGTTGCGTGGACAGGCTTGTATCCACGTACGTTTACCGCGCGGGGGGCAAGGAAGGCGGTTCGGCCGTGGAACGCGCCCTGAAGGCCGGGACACTCCAGATGGAGGACTATACCAATTTTCAATATAACGCCCGGTTGGTAGCCGGCATGCACGGGTTTTCATTTATGCAGGTGCTGGAAGGTCCCATGGTGACCGATCTTTTCAAAAAGCGTTCCTTTATGGGCGATGACAAGTATAAGGTGATTGATTGTCCTTATACAGGCAAAAAAACACTGACCGTCCCGGCGGCCAATCCCGATGTCTGCATCGTGCATGTCCAGCGGGCGGATAAATTCGGGAATGCCCAGTATTGGGGAGCCCTGGGAAGTGTGGCCGCGGCATCTCTGGCGAGCAAAAAAATCATTGTTTCCTGTGAAGAAATTGTTGAACACGATATTATCCAGTCCAGCCCTCATCTTACGCTGATTCCTGCCTATCGGGTAAACGCGGTCGTTGAGGTACCGTGGGGGGCGCACCCCACGGAGGTTCTGGGATATTACAACCTTGACCGTGCCATGTACGCGATGTTTTTCATGATGGATACGACCGGTGACACTTTAAAACTCTGGATGGATGAGTGGGTTTACGGTTGCCCGAACCGGCAGGCGTATATGGATCACTATATTGCGACCTATGGATCGGAAAACCTCGATGCCATCCGGGCCAAGCCCTATTTCTCGTCACCGGCCAATTACGGAGCAGCCTACACATCCTCCTGGGATAACAACGGTTTGGAGCGTACGATGGGGGTAACGCTGGAGGAGATGGAAAAAATGATGGAAGAGAGGGGGATGCTTTATGGCTAAAAAATACACACTCGATGAACTTTTGATCATCAGCGCGGCGCGGGAAATTCACGACGGCGAAAATATCATACTGGGCGTCGGCCTGCCGACCACCGCGGGTGCCATGGCCAAAGCGCTGCACGCTCCCCATGCCACCCTGATGATGGAATCCGGCATTATTGATTTTCAGCCTCTGGTTCCGCCGAATCATATTGCGGATGCCAATGCCTGCCGGGGTTTTTCCTACGCCACGGATCTGTTTTCCGCCTTTACCATGACGTACCGCGGGTTTGTAGATGTCTGTTTTTTGGGCGTGGCGCAGATTGACAGATTCGGGAATATCAACACCACGGTTGTAGGCGATTACTACAATCCCCGGGCACGCCTGCCGGGCGCGGGAGGGGCTCCGGATTTCATTTCCTACGCCAAGCGCACCATCTTAACCATGCGTGGCGGCGAATTCGTCAACCAGTTGGACTACTTTACATCGCCCGGTTATCTCGACGGCGGAGATAGCCGTGATCAGACGGGTCTTTTTCCCAAGGGCTCCGGTCCTTCCATGCTCCTGACAACCAAGGGTATTTTCCGTTTTCATGAAAAAACCAGGGAAATGTATCTTACGCAGGTTCATCCCGGCGTCACTGTGGAAAAAATCCGCAAGGATGTTCCCTGGGAGTTGAAAGTGGCAGACAATGTAACTGAGACGGAAAGACCGACCGATGAAGAAATCGATTTTGTGAGACGGTTTGCTCCCACTGAAGCCGTAGGCCGCAAGATGATGTATGAGCTGGGCGCACAAAATGTCCTCAGAAAGGCGCAGGAGCGGGGCAAGTAATATTCTTTCTGAACCAGGATGGCGTCGGGTCAAACGCAAATATCGGGCCAGGCCTTTTCGAGCTGACCCGAACCGCCCATGTATCGGGCCGGGCACAAAAGGATCGATTCAGCAAAGGAGAAACCTTTCAGCTTTTCACCGGGAGCGGATTCGGTTTTCTGCCTATGCCCCGGATTCAAGATATTGAGTATGGATTATAATCCCCGCATAAATTCCGGCCTGAGCAGGCGGGGATCCTTGCTGGAGAGGATGGTATTCAATTGATGAAGCACTTTGGCCTTGTCTTGGGGCATGGAACCGCGAATCGAAAAATAATTGGAAGCGTGCATGGAGCTGAAAAAGCAGTTCGTAAAGGTTGATTGCTCCACCATCCCTTTCAATTCCTGCAAAGAATCAAACGGTGTAATCAGCTCAAACTCGCCGCGCTCCAATTCCTTGTAAAGAGGGGTTTCGGGGATCAGCGTCAGCGTCAGCGCACCCGCGTAGTCCGGATCGATTTCCGTCAAAATTCTGGCCGTCTCCGACACATGCCTCGCGCTGCCTCTAATGCCGCCAAGTCCCAGGATAACTGTTACCGACAGGAGAATGCCGGCCTCCTTTACTTTTCTGCCCGCAATGACCATTTCATCATGAGTGACGTTTTTCTTAATCCGCTGCAGAACCTCGTCATCTCCGCTTTCTATCCCCATATACAAAATACCGAGTTTCTGGTCTTTGAGCGCCTTTAATTCCGTAACCGTGCGCCTGAGAATATCCTGAGGCGTGGCATAACTGGCAATACGCTCGATGCCGGGGAACTTTTGATTGAGATACTCCAAAGCCTCGAGCAATTTCGGGTAGGGATAAACCAGCGCGTCGCCATCCTGAAGAAAAACCCGCCTGCCGTCCCAGTCCTGCAATATCGCGTAAACAATATCGGGCTGTCCCTGCACCCAAATCCCGCGGTTCACATATAATGACATTGCGTCGATTTCCTGCTTGATCTCCTCCAGATCGCGCAGGCCGAGCGTGGTAAAACAATACCCGCAAAACGTGCAAGTATTATTGGAGCATCCCGATGTCAGGGGAAGATAATAACTGGCATGTTCACTGGGTGGTCTGAGAATTCCCGGTCTGATAAATGGCATAACATCTCCTTCCAACGAAGTCATTTAAGGTACAATATGAATCAACCCGTTCTTTGTCAAGACGATATAAGAAAAGCGGCCTCTTTCCAATCAAATAGCATCGGAAACCGTATATGTGTGACGTGCACCTGAAAAGAGTTTTCATCAATCCCGAAAATAAAGGTTTCAGCTTCTGCATGATCATGGGGCAGAAATTAAAATCCGCTTTTCAGAAGAGAGAGGACAGGCAGGGGGAATTTTCATCATCGCGGTCTTTCAATAGGCCTTGTTCAAAGACTTCTTATGATGCAGCTCATTGGCTTTATGGATGTCCTCATCGGCTTTTGAAGGTTGCCCGAGCTTTTTATAGGTATCCCCTCTGTCATAATAGGCTGTTACGCAATCCGGTTTAAGAAGGATGACATTGCTGAAATCTTCCACAGCTTCTTTATACCGGCCGATGTGTCGATAAACGAGTCCTCTGTTATAATAGGCGTCAACATAAGTCGGCATGATGCTGATGGCTTGAGTGAAGTCCCTGATTGCCAGCATATATTGGTCCAGCTTGAAGAAGGCTGCCCCCCTGTTGTTGAAAGCTTCCCGATAAGCGGGCTTCAAACGGATTGCTTTATTGTAATGATCAATGGCCTCCTGGTACTGGCCAAGATTAAAATGAACAATGCCAATGTTGTAATAAGCATCTGCGTAATCCGGTTTTAATTTGATAGCGGTATTGTAATGTTCCAACGCCAGATGGAACTGTTGCTGGTCGGCGTATATTTTGCCCAGATTATAGTAGGATTTCTCGTAATTTGGATTAAAGATGATCACCTTCCTGAAATCTTCTTTCGCAAGTTGATACCGCCCCATTTTGCCATATTCAACGCCCCGGTGGTTAAGCGCGAGGTCATTATTTCTGGTTGCCAGCACTGCGTGATTGAAAAGCTCAAAGTTGTTTTTCCAGTAACCGCATTGTTTCCAGGCAATGACGGCCATCAGCATTAGGAAAATGAAACCTGTCAAGGGCACAATTTTTTTTCTTACAGCGTCTTTTTTCATCAAAAACGGTATTCCCCAGGCCAGCATGATGGCTATGCCAATCGAGGGAAGATAGTGGTAGCGGTCGGCCATAGCATGATTACCAACCTGAATAATACCGATTACCGGCAGCAGTGAAAAAGTGTACCACATCCATCCAACGAAAAAGGAAGGCAGGCGTTGAAACATTAAAATAGCAATCAGCGTTATCGTTATAATCAAAAACGATGATCTGATCACCAACCAGACAGGTAGCTCGGTCGGGAACGGGTAAAAGACAGCCATATTATAGGGTAAAAATGTTTTTTCCACATAACTGATAAAAGAAACAAACGCATTCAGTAAACGGGAACTAAAGGGGAAATGTATGACGGAAGGCTGTGCATGGACAGTGATAACAGCGAAGATCATTGCCATCATAAACAGCGGCCATTTTTCTTTCAACTGCCAGTAGAGCAGGCTGTTTTTTTGTTGTTGAAACCGTTTTAACGGCCAGTAATCCAGAAGAATCATCAACACCGGCAGAGTGACCACAATGGACTTGCTCATTAAAGCCAAGATAAAGAAAAAGCAAACCGACAGATATCTTTTCAGAACCGGTTTTTCCGTGTAATAGACATAAAAATACAACGTGAGCATAAAGAGAAATCCGCTCAAGACGTCTTTTCGTTCAGCGACCCAGGCCACGGATTCCACATGCAGAGGGTGCAGAGCAAAAAAAGCGGCCACGAAAGCGCTTTTCCAGACGGCTCCGGTCATGCGATGAAAAAGCCGGAACAATAACAGGGTGCTCATGATATGCAGGATCAGATTGGTCATATGGTAACCGCCGGCATTGAGGCCGAAGAGATGATAATCGAGCATCAGGGAAATCCAGGTCAAGGGGTGCCAGAATTCGGCGTAGGTTGTGGAGAGCGCCCATCGTAATCCATCCGGTGAAAGCCCGGATTGGATATGATAGTTTTCCGTCACATAGACCCCGTCATCGATACTGACGAAATCAAACTGGCTTGCCTGCCAGTAAACGGCGAGCGTCGCCAATGCTAAAAAGACATAGATGAAGAGTGTCGTTTTATTGTACCGGATCGTTATGTTGCTCAACATGGCCTCACTTTAAATTGTGACCGGGCGCAGGGCAAAGCCCGATCTTTATTGCAGCTTCCAGTGTTTTACAATGACCAAAGGTACATGCTTGACGGAGGTCATTGCAACCCATTGTCATGTCGCCTTGTTCAAGGTAAAGCATTCCTCGGTTTGAGTAAGCCTCCGCATAATCCGGTTTCAAATCAATAGCCTTATTGTAATCATCCATGGCCAACCGGTTTTCGCCCAATTGATCATAAGTGTACCCTCTGTTGTTGAAGGCATTTGCAACAAATGGCATTCTCGATATGACCTCATTAAAATCATCCAGAGCAAGTTGATATTGTTTGAGTTTTCCGTAAACGATCCCTCTGTTGTTGTAGGCATATACATAATCAGGTTTTACACCTATTGCTTTATTGTATTGTTCGATAGCCTCTTGATCTCTGTTGTCATGATAAAGAACAAGGCCGAAACTGTTATGGGCGATATAATTATCTTTTGTCACTTCCAGGGCGTGGCTGAAAAGAGAAGAGCTGTTGCGCCAATATCCGCATTGCATCCATGATAATGAGGCGATTGCTCCCAGAAAAAAGACGCCTGTGGAAAACACAAATTTTTTTTTGAGTTTTTCTTTGCCGATGACAGATGGAATGCCCCAAGACATCATGACGGCAATTCCTATGGATGGAAGATAATGATAACGGTCGGCTCTGGCGAAATCGCCGACTTGAATGATTCCAAGGACGGGTAAGAGAGTTATTAAATACCAGTACCACCCGACAAAAAGATATGGCAAACGTTTAAATAATACAATAACCGCGGTACTGATGATAAAAACGATAAAAAACGCGCCAATAATTTTTATAAGAGATATATTGAAAGGAAAGGGGTAAAAGACTGACAAATCCATAGGCCAAATAGTTTGTGTGGTGTATGTGACAAGAGAAATAAAAGAATTGGCAACCCTGGAACCGAAGGAAATTTGAGCATCAGTGCCATATGACGGATACCGTGCGTGGACTGTTATGATGGAAAAGATCATTGCCATCATAAACAGCGGCCATTTTTCTTTCAACTGCCAGTAGAGCAGGCTGTTTTTTTGTTGTTGAAACCGTTTTAACGGCCAGTAATCCAGCAGAATCATCAACACCGGCAGAGTGACCACAATGGACTTGCTCATTAAAGCCAAGATAAAGAAAAAACAAACCGACAGATATCTTTTCAGAACCGGTTTTTCCGTGTAATAGACATAAAGACACAACGTGAGCATAAAGAGAAATCCGCTCAAGACGTCTTTTCGTTCAGCGACCCAGGCCACGGACTCCACATGCAGAGGGTGCAGGGAAAAAAAAGCGGCCACGAAAGCGCTTTTCCAGACCGCTCCGGTCATGCGATGAAAAAGCCGGAACAATAACAGAGTGCTCAGCATATGCAGGATCAGATTGGTCATATGGTAACCACCGGCATTGAGGCCGAAGAGATGATAATCGAGCATCAGGGAAATCCAGGTCAAGGGGTGCCAGAATTCGGCGTAGGTTGTGGAGAGCGCCCATCGTAATCCGTCCGGTGAAAGCCCGGATTGGATATGATAGTTTTCCGTCACATAGACCCCGTCATCGATATTGACGAAATCAAACTGGCCCACCTGCCAATAAACGGCGAGCGTCGCCAATGCTAAAAAGACATAGATGATCAGTATTTTTTCTTTGACGCTGATATTGACCTTTCGCTGCATTTCCACCTCTTTGATATCTTTTTACCACATATCCAGTCAGGGTGCAGCAGTATTCTCTTGTATGTTGTTCGTAGCAGTTATGTCCAGGATTCTTACCGGTCAGATTAACCGCCCCGTTGTGAAAATGCCCACTTTTTCGTTTTTCCATCATGAAAAGGCTTGTGTAAAGAAAGCAATCAATCAAAAAAAAGATGTTGATTTAACGCATGATTTATATTTTCATCGCTGCGAAGAAATCATTTACCCCTCTTGGCATACACATTGCTTAAACTGAAGTAAAATGAATCAGTGGAGTTGGAGCCGGAGAAACCAAAGGTATTAAAGAGTAATTCATAAAATAACAAACAACAAAAAAAATTATAGGAGGTAAGTTATGTTAAAGATTTTCTGCAAAAAAGATGAAAAAGGTTTTACGTTGATTGAATTGATGATCGTTATCGCGATTATCGGTATTTTGGCGGCAATAGCCATTCCTCAGTTCATTCAGTATCGTAAGAGAGGCTATGTCTCAACACTGAACACCGACTGCAAGAATGCCTATACCGCATCAGTCGCTTACACGGTGGATAATCCTGCTGCTAATAATATTACATTAGACATGGCTAAAGGCGCCGGATATAGCCAGACGACAGGTGTCACAACTGCCTTTGATGGCGTAAGTGGAACAGGTGGAACAATAACCTGCACGGGCGCTACTACTTGGGGTGTACAGCCTGCAACAGTTGCAATCGACGCAAGCGGTAAGATGGAACTTACTCCCTCTAAACCTTAATAATCATTGAGGGTAGTGAAAAAGGGGTATTTTTAAATACCCCTTTTTTTATACCCGGATAAACTTCTTGCCAATTCCCGCTGTTCAGCAATTATTTTTTTTGATAAAAACAACTTCAGTGTGCCACCATCATAATTTGCTGTTTTGAATATTTTATCATGACAAAAATTGCCTATCTTTCACCGAAAAGATTGATGAAATCCCTCGCAGTAATCCCGGCCGTTTTCTGTTTGTATCTTTTTTTTATTGCTTTGTTCAACAGAGGGCCTGCTGATTATGATTTATGGGGATACCTTTCATTCGGCCGTGTTTTTTGGGAGGACGGTTTTTTCCCGTACAGGGATCTTTTTTCTTACACGCCGACGAAACTCATGTGGGTTTATCATGAATGGCTTACCGGAGTTGTCTTCTTCTGGTTGATGAAACATTTGGGGCCGGCCAGTCTCCAGCTATTACGCTATACGCTGGCCATCTTCACGATTTATTTAATCTTTATCACGGCACGGAAAAGAGGTGCTTCTCTGTTCAGCATCATCATTGCCCTTATCCCTTCCATTGTATTGATATCTTTTGGCTATTTTCCCGTCAGGGCTCAGGTATTTACTTTTTTCTTCTTTACCTTGACCTTGTATTTACTCGAAAGCTACAAAAAATCAGGCAATGTCGCTATGCTGGGATGCCTTCCGCTTGTCCAGATTTTCTGGTGCAATTTGCACGGTGGTTTTGTTTCCGGTTTGGGCTTGATTTTTTTGTATGCCCTGGGTGAAAGTCTGTTACGAAAAAAAATCGCTGTTGCTTATCTGGTATGGGGAGTGATTTCCGTTTCGGCAACTCTGATCAATCCCTACGGCCTGGAATACTGGGTTTATACTGCTTATGCTGTTTCCATGCCGAGGACTGAAATCACTGAATGGTACTCCGTTCTTACAGCATTAAAGTCCAATATTTATGTCTTTCCAGCGGTGACCTTGCTGGTGACAGCGCCCATCATCGTTTTCTTTTCGATGACTCGTAAAAGGGACATAAGCGAGCTTCTGGTCATTGCCGCGGTGATTTATTTAGGAATGGCTCATGTGCGCCATGGCGTTCTTTTTGGCTTGGTTTTGGGAGCGTACCTGCCCCTATACCTGACGGAATATGCTGAAACGCTCAGCGGCAAATATCGTTTATATAAAAATCTTTTCAAAGCAGGCCTGGCTGTTTGCGCTTCTTTTTTAGTGATTGCCTATTTTTATGTCTTCACTCCCAAACAAATTACCCTGATCCCCACGTTTAAGTTCTTTGTATCAGCAGATGATTATCCCGTAAAGGCTGTTCACTGGATGAAAGATCATCAAATCAAAGGGAATATCTTGCCTCATTTTGAATGGGGCGAATATCTGATGTGGTCATTGTATCCGGATTGTCGCGTGGCAATGGATGGGCGCTACGAAACTGTTTATCAGGATCATGTTCATAAGGAATACTTTGAATTTCTTTCCGGCAGAGATGGCTGGGATCGATTTTTAAACAAGTACCCGCATGATATGATACTCTTGAAAGCGCGCACCCTGACGGCATTGCATATGAGGCAAGAAAAAAATTGGCAAGTTGCTTATTCGGATAATACAAGTGTACTGTTTGTGAAGAAAAATATGTCAGACCATCTTTCCAATGATGATATTTGATAAATAGTTTGGCGCATATAAACAACCAGACCGATCCCATGTTGAATCATAAAGCGGACATACATCAAAACAAATCCCTGATCATCGTTTTGGTGCTGATTTTGTTGACGATCTCTGTTTATTGGCCTGTTCAGCATTACGGATTTCTCCATTATGATGACGATGTTTATGTCACGGAAAACAAATATACGCAGTCCGGGGTTACGCAGCAGAGCCTGGGATGGGCGCTTACAACAAAATATTTCGGTTTATGGAACCCGCTGACATGGCTTTCTTTGATGCTGGATTATGAGGCTTTCGGTCTGAACGCGGGCGGCTATCACTGGACCAATGTTCTCATGCATATTGCTAATGCAATTTTGCTTTTTTTTCTTCTGAAACAGATCACCGGAGCCGTTTGGCGCAGCGCTTGTGTCGCGGCGTTATTTGCCATTCATCCGATCAATGTGGAGTCCGTTGTTTGGATATCTGAACGCAAAAATGTTTTGAGCACCTTCTTCTGGATGATGACCATGTTGTGCTATGTATGGTATGTTCGGAGCCCCGGCTGGAAACGCTATTTGCCGGTTTTTGTTTGTTTCCTTTTGGGATTGATGTCGAAACCCATGCTGGTTACCTTACCTTTTGTTCTACTGCTCGTCGATTTCTGGCCGCTGAACAGGGTGTCCCTCTCCCCTGAACATAATATTTCCTGCCATGGTCTTGCCGCAGTACGGAAAGAAAAAATATCTTTTCTTTTCCGGGAGAAGATTCCATTATTTGCTTTATCCGCGTTTTCAATATTCATCACTTTATTTAGCTTTTCAGATCGGGAAACTCATTATTTTCGATCACCGGATGTCACGCAAAGAATCGGCAATGCGATTTTCTCTTACGCCATGTATGTTAAAAAAATGTTCTGGCCCGCTGATCTTTCGATTTTTTATCTGTATCTGGATGTATCGGTTTGGCAAATCCTGTTATCCGCATTACTTTTAGCGCTGATTACGTTTTTTGTGTGTAAATTTTTTAAAAAGTATCCTTACCTGCCTTTCGGCTGGTTCTGGTATCTGGGAACCCTTCTTCCTGTCACCGGCATATTTTTGATCGGTGACCATACGATGGCCGACCGATACGCGTATGTCCCTTTTATAGGCTTGTTCGTCATCATGGTCTGGGGCGCGGAGGAAATATTTTCAAAAAGTATAGCTTCAAGGAGGATATTAACGGCAGTATTCATTGCGATGATCGGGCTTTTCACCCTGGCAACCTATCATCGCATCGGGATATGGGAGAGCACGCAAACTCTATTTGAAGATGTCATCCGGAAAAATCCGCGCCATTATTTTGCCTATCAGATTGTCGGGCAGGAGCTGGCGCAAAAAGGTGACAAACAGCGGGCTTTATTTTTTTATGATATGTCGATAAAATCCAGTCCGCGATTCTGGTCAGCCTATAATAATAAAGGCCTGATTTTAAAAGATATCGGAAGACGTGAGGAGGCATTGGAACACTTTCAGCAGGCGATGAGGATGAATCCATTTTCCGCTGACGCTCCGTATAATATCGGTTTATTTTATCTGGAAGACAGAAAATATGACCACTCCATTCAGTATGCCTTAAAAGCCATTGAAAAAGACCCTCTGTATGAGAAAGCCTATAATATTCTGGGGATTGCTTTTGTGGAACAAGGAAGAGTCAATGAAGGTATTCTTCAATTTGAAAAAGCTCTTCAAATTGACCCCGGCAATAAGACCATCCAGCAAAATCTCCAGATTGCCTTGGAAAAAAGAAATCAAAAAAAGATGCCCTCGCACTGAGGGTTATGGAGGTATGAATGAACTTTAAACATCTTTTCTCACCGATAACGATCAACGGCATGGAACTGAAAAATCGGGCGGTCATGCCGCCCATGGCGACCGGCTATGCCAATCGCGACAGTACTGTCAGTGACCGCCTGGTCAGTTATCAGGCACGACGGGCGCAAGGCGGCACCGGTCTGATTATCACAGAGGTGTGCGCTGTTGTCCCCCGGGGTAAGGGGTTTCCCAATGAACTTGGGATTTGGAATGATGAGTTTATTTCAGGTCTGGCAAAAATTCCAGCGGCGCTGCACCGCTACGGTGCAAAGGCGGCCCTGCAGCTTCATCACGCGGGACGTGAGACGTTTGAAGCCGCGGCCGGAGACATGCCTGAGGCTCCGTCGGCGATACCCAGCGCCGTTCTCGGACAACCCTGTGAGGCCATGTCTTTGGAGCGGATTGCCGAGGTGATCGACGCATTTGCGCAGGCCGCCCGACGGGCGCGTGAGGCCGGTTTCGACGCCGTTGAACTGCACGGGGCTCATGGTTACCTGCTGAATCAGTTTCTTTCTCCTTTTTCCAACCGGCGTGAAGATGAATATGGCGGCAGCGACGAGAACCGCATGCGCCTGATCCTGGATATCATCAAGGCCGTTCGCAGTATGGTGGGCCGGGATTTTCCTGTCTGGATTCGTGTATCAGCCGAGGAGGTGGTGCGCGGCGGGTACGACCTGGCCTTCATGCAAAAATTCGCGCCCCGGATGGTTGCTGCCGGAGTCGATGCGCTTCATTGCTCTGTCGGTGTCTATTCTACACCCGGAAGCTTATCCATCGCCTCAATGGATACCGAACCCGGTTTTAATCTCTTTCGTGCCCGCGCGTTAAAAGAGGTTGTCGATGTCCCGATCATCGGTGTGGGTCGTATCAATCATCCGGAATTGGCCGATCAGGCGATCGCGCGGGGCGATGCCGATCTGATCAGTTTCGGCCGCCAGCACCTGGCCGATCCCGATTTTATCAATAAAGCGCAGGACGGAATGCTTGATGATATTCGCTGGTGTGTGGCCTGCAATCAGGGTTGCATAGAGCGCTTGAGTTTTGAGATGAAAACGACGACGTGCAGTTTTAATCCCGAATGCGGACGGGAATACAAAGGGACGACGACCCGGGCCGAAAAATCAAAACGTGTCTGGGTCATGGGCGCGGGACCGGCAGGATTGTCCGCTGCGATGTCAGCCGCGGCAAGAGGTCACCACGTTGAAGTTTTTGAAAAAGAGACCGGGCCGGGAGGGCAGCTTATTTCAGCCAGCCGTCCACCCCATAAAGCTGTTTTTATGGATTGGGTGGGATGGGCTTTACGACGTCTTAAAAAATCATCCGTGATGATTTCCTGCAACCATACGATCAGTGCCGATGAAATAAAAAACCGAAAACCGGAAGCGGTTATACTGGCCAGCGGCGCCTATCCGTTGATTCCTCCGGTTCCCGGTCTGAATTCAGGGAACGTGGCTGATGCCCGTGACGTGCTTACGGGGAAGGTTACGCTTCAAAGCCCGGCCGTTATTCTGGGTGCCGGCTATGTGGGCATGGAGACGGCTGATTATCTGGTATCCCATGGTGTACAAGTGACGATATTGGAAATGCAGAATGCACCACCTGTGACCAAGCTGTCCGCGCATGGCTATTGGCTGCATCAGCGGATCAGGGAAGGCGGGGGAAGGCTCATTTTGGGAGCAAGGGTGACAGGCGTTGAAAATAATAAGGTTCGATACATTCACAGGGATGATATTGAAAAAGAAGAAGAGGCAGCCATGATTGTAGCCGCTATGGGCGTGCAACCGGCAAACGCTCTGGAAAGCGTGCTTAAAGAGTTGTCTATTCCTTATCAAATTGTCGGCGACGCAAAAAAGCCTCGCCGGATTCTGGAAGCTATTCATGAAGGTCATCGGGCGGGATTGGAAATTTAGCTTAAGTCATTGAATAGTGAAAATTCAAGACGGATAAAGTATTGCCCTGTTGTATAACAAATTTGTAAACTAAAAAGGGCTTCATAACATCTAACTGTTATGAAGCCCTTTTTTAAGAGTTCGTAAGTTTAATGGTTATTTGACTTCTACGGTTTCCATTACAGCCCAGACCCTGCGATTCTTCTGACGGCCTTCGTCAGTATCGTTGGTGGCTATCGGCCTGGATTTGCCGTAGCCTTTAGCGGAAAGACGGGAAGCCTCCACGCCGAATTCTTTGATCAAGTAATCACGAACAGCATTCGCGCGGTTATTGGACAATCTGATGTTGTAGGCATCGGAACCCCGACTGTCGGTATGGCCTTCAATCGTGGCCTTTGTATTCGGGTATTTCTTCATAAAGTCAGCGACTCTCTTGATATCGTCGCGATAATGATCTTTGACAATAAATTTGTCGTAATCAAATTCAACCTTGAGCTCGATGGTGATTTTTTCACGCATGCAACCGTCTTTGTCCACAATGGCGCCAGCCGGAGTACCCGGGCACTTATCTCTGCAATCGATGACACCGTCTTTGTCGGAATCAAGGGGGCAACCATCTTTGTCGACCGGACAGCCTTCGGGTGTATTGGGGCATTTATCTTTGCAATCGATGACGCCGTCTTTGTCGGAATCAAGGGGGCAACCGTCTTTATCGACCGGACAGCCTTCGGGTGTATTGGGGCATTTATCTTTGCAATCGATGACGCCGTCTTTGTCGGAATCGACAGGACAGCCGTTCTCATCTACTTTGCAGCCAGCAGGCGTATCAGGGCATTTATCTTTGTCATCGCAAACCCCGTCTTTATCGGAGTCAACACATTTTTCTTTCCCACCGAAGGAAAAAGTAAGTCCTATCGTGGTCATCAAATCATTATAGGTATCATTCATGGGAATAACATGACGAATATCGGCACGCAGGGCCATATCGTCGGCAAAGAAAAAGTTAGCAACCTTTTCGGGGAAGAAAAATTTAATTCCTGCACCGTAGTCAAATGCGAATTTGGTCATATCGTCAATGCCGGCTCCTTTCGCATCGACCTGATAATGAATTCCTCCTATCCCTGCTGCCAGAAACGGGACGATAGCAGTGGACGGGAAGAAATGAAACAGGCCTTCAACACCAAATCCATAGAGATAGACATCATCATCGTTGGTGATAGGATAAACGCTTGTTTTTGTCGGCACAAAATGAGCAAAGCCTTCTAAACCAAGGTTTTCTGTGAAATTGTAACCTGCCCTTAACCCTACGGTGAAAGAATTGTCGAAACTGTATTCGTCGGTTTCAAAGTCATAAAGCCCTATAAAAGGTGTAATTGACACGGAACCAGCCCGAACTTCCGCCTGAGCTGATGCGATCATCGCAATCAGCATCATAAAAACTGCTAAAAATCCTATTTTTCTCATAACTTTCTCCTTTCGCTCTTATGTTCTGAAATAAAATGACCATTTTTTCTGACAACGAATTTGTCTTTTAACTGCACTGAATCAGCTTTTCTCATACTAAAATTAATTTTTTATGTCAAAGATATTCTTGTAATTTTGTTTTATTTAAATACTTGCCATATTTTAAGATTTCTTTTAAAATAGTGCAAAACAAAAATATGCAATTGATTAAGGAGGTGTGGAATTATGCAGAGAGTGAGCGATATTTTGAAGGGCAAGACAAAGCAGACTTGGACGGTTCCTCCGGATTCTACAGTGTTTGAGGCTCTTAAAATCATGGCCGAAAAGGAAATCGGCGCTTTAATGGTTGCGGATAAAAAAGGAAAAGTAGCCGGGATTATTACGGAACGTGATTACGCGAGAAAAATTATTTTGAAAGGAAAAACGTCACCGAAAACACTCGTGAAAGAAATAATGACACCGATTAACAAGATGTTTACGGTGAAACCCGATACCACCGTAGAGGATTGCATGGTGTTGATGACCGGAAAACATATTCGTCACGTACCTGTTTTCGACGGCGCAAAATTTATGGGGCTTGTCTCTATTGGGGATGCGGTCAAGTCAACGATTTCCGAAAAAGATGTGTTGATTAATCAATTAAGTAACTATATAGCGGGTCAATATTAAACTATTTCAAGATGTTAAGTTCCATTGCTGATTTGTCGGGCAGGGTTTGGGATGACCCTGCCTTTTCTATTGTGAAAAATTATTTTTTTGATTCATTTATGTTCAAAATGATGCTCTCAACGAGATGTTCTGCCAAACACTAAATAAATCAAAACACTACATGTTGTGGTATAATTTTAATAAGACCACATTTTGTTGTATTTTTTCTTTACAAAGGAGTGTTCTTTTGTTAAGGTTCAAAAAACTTGTAACAAATCAATAAAGATCTTTTTTTATGAATCTGAAGAAATTAGAAATATCCGGTTTTAAGTCTTTTCGCGACAAAGTGGTGCTCGATTTTTCCACCGGGGTGACAGGGATTGTGGGGCCCAATGGTTGCGGGAAATCCAATATCGTCGATGCCATACGCTGGGTCATGGGCGAACAGCGGGTCAAGGCGTTGCGCGGAACGAAAATGGACGATGTCGTTTTCAACGGCAGTCAGGACTCGGCGCCCGTCAGCATGGCTGAAGTGACCATGACGTTGTTTGCCAATGGTCATCATTTCCCTGGCTCATATTCCGAATTGAATGAGGTTTCCATTTCCCGTAAAGTTGTCCTCGATGGTGAGAGTGAGTATTACATTAACAAGGTTCCCTGCCGGCTTCTTGACGTTAAAGAATTTTTCATGGGTACGGGTGTTGGAGCCAGAACCTACTCTTTGGTCGAGCAGGGGCATGTAACGAATCTTGTTGAAGCCAAGCCTGAAGACAGAAGATTATTCATAGAAGATGCCGCAGGCGTCTCCAAGTATAAAAGCCGGAAAGAAGCGGCCGTTCGGAAATTGGAGGCGACAAAACAGAACATGACGCGGCTCAATGACATCATTAAAGAGGTCAAAACTCAACTGAATACCATCTCCCGTCAGGCGAAGCGTGCCGAACAATATAAGAATATCAAGCAGGAGAGCAAAGAAGCGGAATTAACGGTCGCTCTCCAGAATTACGTGGAATTTTCTGAAAAAGATTCTGCATTGCATGTTCAGCGCACGGATTTGCATGATCGGGATAGTCTTATTCATGCTCATTTGGAGGCCAAGGAATCGGTTCTTAATGAAATGAAAATCAGGCTGCTGGAAAATGAAGAATTGGCGGCAAAAATCCAGCACGCGCTCTATGAAATGAAAAACACGATCAGCATTAAAGAAAAAAGCATTGAGTTCGCGCGTCAGCAAATCAATGACATGTCAGGGCGAAAACAAAAAAATTTCATGGAAATTCAAACGTTACAGGCTAAAAAAACGGATTTAATTGCGGAGATTGAAAGCCTGCGCAAGAATTCTTCCGACGTGGAAAACAAAATAGTCGTGTTAAAAGCAGATCTCGAAGAGATACAACGAAAGGTTCAGGACCTTCTGGATGCGGATAAAATGTTGCACAGTCAACTGGAAGAAAAAAAGATTTCATTTATTGATATTGTTACGGAAAAAGCGAAGTTGAACAATATGGTGTCCAGTCTGACTAAAAACATTGAAGATTTAAAAAAACGCGAAGAAAGAGAAACCCGTGAGCTTGATGAAAATATGAAGCTGATGACCGATATGTCGGTAAAGCTGGAATCTGTTCATCAGGATTTAAAAAATGATGAGACACAAATGGCTCTCATGGAAGAGAAAAGAGTTTTGGCGTTATCTGAGCTTGAGCGTTCCAAATCAGATTTGCAAACCAACGAAGAAGACATCTCAAAAATCAGGGAAGAATCAAACGTGAAATCATCCCGGCTTGAATCTCTCATGGAATTTCATGAAGCCTATAAGTGGTGCAATGAAGGCGTTAAAACCATCACAGAAAATCAGGAACACAGCGACAAGTTTTACGGCGTGATCGCCGATCATATCAGCGTTCCCCGCGAATATGAAGCTGCTGTGGAAGCTGTTTTAGGAGAGAAGCTCCAGTATGTAGTGGTCAAAAGCCAGGAAGACGGTGTACGAGCCATTGATTATTTAAAGAATTTTCAATTGGGCAGAGGGAGTTTTGTTCCCGTGGACTTAAGAATCCACAACGCGAAAACGTATCACGCAGAGCATCTCAATGAGGCGCAACCTTTGCTGGATAAAGTGCAGGTCAAAGAAGATTATAAACCAATCATTGATTGTCTGCTGGGCGATGTTTTGCTCACCCCGACCATTGAAAGCGGCATTTCGCTCTGGAAGCAAAATGGTTTCAGGGGAACGTTTGTTACGTTGGAAGGGGATATTATCAGCCCGTATGGCGTGTTGACCGGTGGCAGCCGGTCGTCGGTGGAAAAGAGTCTTCTGGCAACGAAAAGAGAAATTGGTGAGCTGAAAAGTGAGGTGGCGACGCTCGTTGTTGATCTGGAGGTTATGGCCAATCAGAAAAACAATCTGGTAACGGCAATATCCAACGGGGAGGAAGAAATCAGCATTATTAAAAGCGAAATTCATTCCCTGGAAATTAACATCAACGTCAGGAAAAGAGATCGCGAACGTTTTGAAGACGAAGTCAATAGGTTAAAACAAAGAATTGCTGTTTTGGAATTCAACAGGCAAGCGCTCAACTCGGAAAAGACGGACGCCGAGGAAAAATTAAAAAATCTTCATCTTGAAGTGATGCAAAAAAATGCTGACGAGAAAGACATCAATGAAGTCATTTCTATTCTGAATCAGCAAAAAGAACAGTCCAGAAAGGAAATTGACGAACAGGAACGATATTTAACTGCCAAGAAAATTGAAATGGCTTCCCTGGAGGAAAAGAAAGAAGCTGATATACGAACCGTATCCAGACTGCAAGAAGATATTGTTGCCATTGAACAAGGAAACAAAGCGAAAGAGGAGGAAATTATCTCCTGTGAAAATCAAATCGTTGAATTGCATCAGAGCATCGAAAGGGAGCAATCCTTACTGAAAGAGTTGTATGATGATTTTGCGGTACAGGAGACTCTGCTGGCCGAAAATAAAGCTGAACAGAACAGAGAAGATGCGGAATTGAAAATAAAAGAAAGCGAAATCAGGGAAATCAAAAAGACGTTTGATGATTTGCGCCAGCAGATTAATGAAATCGAAATGCAAAGCCGGGAAGTTGCTCTCAACAGGGAAAATTTAAGAAAAGTCATCGCCGAAAAGCATGACGTGGATCTGGCAAACATGGCTCCGGATTTTGAAAAAATTAGTGAAGAAAAGCTGGCGGACTTCATTGCTCTGCTGGAAAAAAATAAGCAGATCATAGACACATTCGGAGAAGTCAACTTACTTGCTCTGAATGAATTTGAAGAACTGGAAAAACGTTATACTTTCCTGTCCGCACAAATCGCGGATCTGAATTCCTCTATTAATGTTTTGCAAAGAACGATTGCCCGCATCAATAAAATTTCCCGCGCCCGGTTTGCGGAAACTTTCGATGCCGTCAATAGCTGTTTTAAAGATGTCTTCGCGCAAATATTTCCCGGCGGCCATGGCGAACTTCTTCTGACGGATGAAAACGATTTGCTGGAGACGGGCGTGGACATTGACATTCAGGTGCCCGGAAAAAGAAAACAAAATGTTAATCTTCTTTCCGGTGGGGAAAAGTCACTGGTGGCGGTTGCGTTGATCTTTGCCATTTTGAAATATCGCCCGTCACCTTTCCTGGTTCTCGACGAAGTGGACGCCGCCCTGGATGATGCCAATACGAATCTGTTTAACCGCCTGATTAAAGATGTCGCCCATAGGTCTCAGGTGGTCATGATTACGCACAACAAGAACACGATGGAAGTTGCCGATACGCTCTTCGGTGTGACCATGCAAAAACAGGGCATATCTACTCTTGTCTCCGTCAATCTGAATTAATCCATTTCTTTACTTCTTCGAAAAAAATAGTTATTAGTGAATCAATGGTTTAAGAAAGGTGTGTCCATGGCAAAGATAAGTTTTTTTGAAAAAATAAAAACCGGACTGTCCAAGACAAGAAATGTTCTGACAAAAAGCCTGGATCATCTTGTTTTCGGCAAGAGGGTTCTGGATAAAGAGCTTTTTGATGAGCTTGAAGAGCTTCTCATCTCGGCGGATATGGGACCGCAGTTCACTTATGATTTAATTGATGACGTCAAGCAGCGCGTCCGCCGCAATGAGCTGCAAAATACGGAGGAAATCAAGAGGGTTTTGCAGGAAAGAATGGATGACATTCTTCGACAAATGGATAAACCCCTCATCATCCCTAAAGGCAAGCCATTCATTATTATGACCATCGGCGTCAATGGAAGCGGCAAGACAACCACCATTGGCAAGCTGGCCAGTATGCTGAAAAGTGAGGGACACGACGTTATGTTGGTTGCGGCTGATACGTTTCGGGCAGCCGCCGTGGAGCAATTGGAGGTTTGGGGACATCGTGTCGGTGCTCCGGTGGTTAAGCACAAGACAAATGCCGATCCGGCGGCCGTCGTTTTTGATGCGATGACCAAGATTAAAGCCGGTTTTTCCGGTGTGGTCATTGTCGATACGGCAGGGCGATTGCACACGCGTGTCAACCTGATGGAAGAACTGAAAAAAGTTAAGAGGATCATCAACAGGGAAGCCCCGGAATTATCGCCGGAAGTATTATTGATTCTCGATGCGACAACCGGCCAGAATGCCGTTTTACAGGCCAAAGCGTTTAAGGAAGAAATCGGAGCCACCGGTATTGTCCTGACCAAATTGGATGGCACCTCCAAAGGTGGTGTGGTCGTACGTATTGCCAGCGAGCTTGCTCTACCGGTAAGATTTATCGGCGTTGGAGAAGGACTGGATGACCTGCGTGTTTTTGAAAGCGGTAATTTTACGAAGGCACTCCTCGATTAATAACACATAATGTCCTATGAATAAAATCTTTGCCATTGGCGATATCCACGGTTGCCTGGAAAAGCTTGAAAAGTTAATGAATCAGATTGCCGTGAACCGTGAGAAGGACACCATTGTCTTTATCGGGGACTATATCGATCGTGGAAAATCCAGTAAAGAAGTGGTAGATTATGTTATTCATCTTCGGGAACAATATGAAAATGTTGTTTGTCTTTTAGGAAATCATGAGAAAATGTTCTTACAGTATCTTGATGGCTTTGATGAAAGTTTGTATCTGGGCAACGGGGGTGCCAACACCCTGAGTTCGTACGATATCTCTCTATTGGATGACAGTGAAAAGAGAAAAAAGAGGGTTTCCATAGAACATCAGAGCTTCTATAAATCGCTTTTGCCGTATTATGAATCCGCTCATCATATGTTTGTTCATGCGGGCATCAGGCCGGGGCTGCCTCTTGAAAAGCAGACGATGGACGATCTTCTGTGGATCCGTTACGAGTTTATTCAATATGAAAAAGATTTTGGTAAAAGAGTTGTTTTTGGCCATACGCCATTCACTCACCCGTTGATTCAAGAAAATAAAATAGGCATTGACACCGGTGCGGTATACGGTGGAAAGCTCACCTGCCTGGAGCTGCCCGCGTTGAAAATTTATCAGTCATAGGCGGCCAATGAAAATCATCGAATGTGTGCCGAATTTCAGCGAAGGGCGGGATCAGAAAATAATCAGATCTATTGCCTCTGTTTTTAAATCATTTCCGAACGTTCGGCTGGCCGATTTCAGCAGCGATGTTGATCATCACCGAAGCGTATTTACTTTTCTGGGCAGGCCGGACGATGTATTGGAAGCCGCTCTTGCCGCCTGCGGCAGAGCCCTGGAATTGATAGATATGCGAAATCAACTGGGCGTTCATCCACGGTTGGGCGCTGTTGACGTTGTTCCTTTTATTCCCCTGGAAAAAGCAAAGATGAAAGATGCGGTTGATATGGCCCATCACTTTGGACAGGAATTTCACAAACGCTTTCATGTTCCCATCTATTATTATGGTCATGCGGCGCTCGATGATAAACGATTTGCCCTGCCTGATATCCGTCATGGAGGATATGAAGGGCTGGAGGAAAAAATTGCGCGTGTTGAAGGAAAACCCGATGTAGGTGCGGTCAGATTTAACGCGCGTGCCGGCGCGACGGTTGTGGGGGCCAGAGAAATACTGGTTGCTTATAATGTAAACCTTGATTCGGATGACTTGTCTCTGGCTAAACACATCGCGTCAAGAATAAGGGAGAAAGGCGGTGGATTGAAACACATAAGGGCCATCGGATTAAGGTTGAAAGAGCGGGGACTGGTTCAGGTTTCCATGAATCTGACACATTGTCGGGAAACGTCACTGAAAACTGCGTTTAACAGGGTAAGGGAACTGGCGGCTGAGGGCGGTGCCGGGATACTGGAGTCCGAACTGATCGGTCTTGTGCCCAGGTACGCGTTTGCCGGAGCAACGCCGGGGCAACTCAAGCTGAAAGATTTTGATGGAAGTCGTCTGCTGGAAACGCATATCAAGGCGCTCAACCGGTTTGCCATTCTTTATAAGGATCGGTTGCCTTGCTGAATATGAAAAAGTTCATTTACACAAATGATCTGACACGCTTGCAAAGATTTGTTGACACCCTCCAGATCAGGCTTCCAGATTAATTTTTTTGCCTGGCTTTCGCCTTCGTCTGGTGACTGTCAGGCAATAAATCTCCAATATTTTTCATGTTTTTATTGTACAGGCTAATCCATTCTTTCATGACATCTTTTAAATAGTTTTGAGGTACCAGGTTCTGTTGACATATAAAAGTGCTTAGCATCTTTTCGGTTTGATCCTGTGAAAGGAACACGGCATCTAAATCCAATAATGTTTCAATCTGGGTGTATCCGTCGTCGATAGCCTTTTTTAAATCATCAATTCCTTTTTTGTATTCGCGGATTCTCTTGTCCATGACTTTTTTTGCTTCGTCGTTCATGCCGGAATAATGACGAAAAAAGTTCAATATGTTTTCTGCCTGGCACTGAAGCATTGTCGTGATAGAAAAGCTGTTCTCTAAAGTCGTCCTGTGAAAATCAAGCATCTGTTCCAAAATTCTTTTGTGTAACATTGCGAAGTTCTCCACATTTTAAGAATATATTTTTTCAAATATGTCCTATGGTGTCATGATGGAATAAAAAACATGTAGCGTTTCTGCAATCATGAACAAAAAAATTATTTTATTTTATTCATGATCTTGACAATCGTATCTTCTTTTTCACCTGCCTTTCGGAACCATTTAACGGCTTCGTCATCACTTTGAGGGACTCCATCACCGTATCTGTACATTTCACCCAGTTTATACATGGCTTTCAGGCTTCCCTGGTTCGCTGCCTTTAAAAACCATTTTGCAGCTTTGGGATAATTTTTCGGAACCCGCTTCCCACTGAAGAACATCATTCCCAGATGAAACAATGCATCCTTATGGTCTTTTTCAACAGCTTCACGAAAATCTATGACAGAAATAATTTTCATTAGCACCCCGACCAACAATAAAACTGCTTTATTCAAAAATCGTCATTGATTTCAACGCTACAGGTCTGCCGCTTTTTTGTTTGGTGCCGCCTTAAACGAAGGACTTTTTTTTCTAATGCCCTTATCGTATGACGACGAATGCCTGTTTTTTTCCTGTTTGCCCGGGGAAGAAGATATGCATTTGTTCCGGCTTGATTGATACCCCTTGATCATTATAGATAATCGACTCATATTCTCACCTTCTTTCAGATTAATATTGTTTTGGTGTTTACTGAATAGGATACTTAAAATAAATACTTACGCATACAATGAGCCGCGACTTTCCAAGCCTTCTCTACATAGATAATACTTTCCCTTGGAGTCTTTGATAATTTCTGTACGGATACCTTTTTCATTAAAATGTTTTATCCAGCTATCCAAATGACTTTTTTCTTGAGTAGCTTTCGACATGATAAACATTCCCGCCGGAATATCTATGCCGCGTTTTTTCATGTTTTCATAATCTCCCACGGTGTCTTTTGCGAAATTTTAAATTTGCACAAATATTTTGCTTGCATAAATACTAATTGGCAAAAATCATCTTGTAAATACCAATAGAATGGGTTAATAATGCCTACATAATATAGGCATTATTAAGATGTTTTTTTTGAATAATTATTTAGAAGATAGGATAGTGATGGAAATGAAAGCCGGGATCGAGATTGAATTAAAAGAGAGAATCAAAGAGTTGAATTGTTTGTATGAAATGACGCGCATGGCGGAAAAACACCATGATTCTATGGAGGATTTTTTGAAAAACCTTGTCGAATTCATTCCTCGCTCCTGGAAATACGCGGAGATAGCGTGTGCAAGCATTGTTTTTCATAATGAAACTTATAAAAGTAAAAATTTTAAATGGACGGAATGGAGGCAGTCCTCACAAATCATAGTAAACGATGATTTGGTCGGGGATGTTACGATCATTTACACGGAAGAAAGACCCGAAGAGAAAGAAGGTCCTTTCTTGAAAGAAGAGAGAAAGCTATTGGATTCCATCGCGCAACGCATCGGTGAGACTTATGTCCGTATTATGGCCCAGCAGGAATTACGGGAAAATAACATGCAACTCTTGATTGAAAGAAAAACTTTGCAGGAAACAAATGCGGCTCTGCGCATCGTTCTTTCCAATATAGAAGACGAAAAAAAACGAATTTATGAAAATATTCGTTTAAACATTGATAAAGTGATTATGCCCGTTATTCATGCCCTGATGCCTGCTGTGCCCAAAAACAATCGAAAATATATGGAAATCTTAAGCAGAAACCTTGAGGAAATCACGTCACCCTTTATCAGTGGCGAGGTGCAACTGTTTCGTGTCCTGACGCCCACGGAAGTGAATATTTGCAACATGGTCCGCAATGGATTACGAACCAAAGAAATAGCTCAAATGCGAGGGGTTTCCGAAGCAACGATTAACAGGCACCGGGAACACATCCGTCGGAAATTAAAAATTACAAACCAGCAAATCAACTTAACGACTTATCTGCAGTCTGTTTTATCGACAGAAAAATCACTTCTATCTGAAAAGAAATAATGTGCTATCCTTCTTAAAGATAGAAGCTGCCTGGTTGACTAAAGGCAGACAGCAACCGGGATGTTAAATTATACGTCGAAATGCCCCGCCGCTTCCGGTTGATAAATGGTTTCAATAATGCGAAATGTTTTGGGACCTGAAGGAACCTCCCACTCAATGATGTCGCCGACGCGATAACCCAGCAAGGCTGTGCCGATCGGCGCCAGCACGGAAATACGGTTTTTTTCCAGATCCGCATCGGACGGAAACACGAGTGAAAGAATTCTTTCATCACCTGATTGTTCGTCACGAAGACGCAGTTTCGTGTTCATGGTGACGACATCAGATGGAATATTTTGGGGTTCAACAACGATTGCCTTTTCGAGTTCTTCTTCGAGCCGCTCTATTTGAGCTTTGATTTTGGGAGACGCAGAGCGATGATTATTGATAATGCTGAAAAGCCTTTCTCTGTCAAATTCAGTAATGTAAATCGTATGTTCCAAAACATAATGTCCTTTGATGATTTCGTTGTGTTCAGCATAGGGCATAGGGGCCAATGTGTCAACAATAAAATATGACCATTAAAATTTATGTTGAAAAAAAAACAAGGATATGAATTTATACTTTTTAAACTCGGCGCTGACCAAGATCACAGCCAAAGAGGGATACGGATTGGAAGATCAATGGAATTTACTAACAGAGATAAAGTCGGCTGACAATGATCATATCGAAGCTATGGCGGAGGTGCCGTCTGATTCTCTCTGGTTTTCCGGTCATTTCCCCGGTGAACCGATTCTTCCGGGAATCGCTTTGGTTTATGTGGTAAAGCAGGCCATTAACAGGGAGGCTCAAAAAAAAGGTGAGCAGTTTGAGATGCGTGCTTTAAAAAGAGTCCGGTTCACACAACCGGTGCGTCCAGGTGATACTTTATCTTTAAATATCGCTTCTGAAGATAAGGGAGATGAAAAATTGTATCATTTTAAAATTTTGTGTCGGGAAAATATTGTGAGCAGCGGAGCGATTGCCGCCAGAAGAATAAAGGAATAAATAAAAAACATTATACCAAGGAGGGTAGTGATGCCCGCGAGTCAAGATATTAAAGGCATTATACGGCGTGTAGCTGAAATCATTATTGATGAGTTAAAACTGGAAGATGTGACGGCGGATACATTTCAGCCGGACATGGACCTGGTAGATGAACTGGGTATTGATAGTATGGATCTGGCAACCATTGCTTTGGTTCTTCAGGACGAATACAGGGTTACCATAGATGAAGATGATTACCCGAAATTAAAAACCATTCGCCTCATTTCCGAATATATCAAAGAAAAACTTTCTGTAATTCATTAATGGATTGAACCACGTAGGCTTATGCAGGTTAACAGCATCATCATATCGGAATCCAATCAACCTAAATTTTCCGATCTCTTGGCGCATCCGGACGTTAAAGAACGCTGGGAAAAGGTCAGAAAGTATTTTTTTCTGCGAGAGTCGACTTACGACATGTCCAACCGCTGCAATATCCGTTGCGATGGATGTTATTATTATGAGGGCGAAAAGCAGTTTGCCAAAGAAGTTGACGACGTCGAGGCCTGGCGCGGACTGATGCGTGCAGAGAAGGCGCGCGGAATCACCTATGTCGTTCTGGCGGGTGCGGAACCGTCGCTTGTGCCGGAGTTACTGGAAGTTTGCTATCAGGAAATGCCTCTGGGTAGTATTGCCACCAATGGTTTTAAAAAAATTCCCGAGTCAGTCGGTTACAAACTGCATATTTCCGTCTGGGGAAATGATGAAACCAGTCTGCGAATCAGAAACGCCAGGAACCTTCTCAAAAAACAGATTGAAAATTATGAAAACGATCCGCGAGCCGTTTTTGTTTATACTTTTACACGGGAAAATATTGAAGAAGTAAAAGAAGTCACCGAATGTCTGGTTGCGCATCACTGTAAATTAACCTTCAATGTTTTTTCTGCACCGGTGGGTTACAGCGGAAATCTGCGCCATGATGAGGCGTCGCTCAGGCGTACACGACAAACCATGATCGAACTTCTGCATCAATATCCGGACAATATTCTTTTTTCGGTTTACAATGCTGTGGCGCATACGCATAAAAAGGGCCTGCACGAGCTTTACCGCTGTTCCTATCCCCGCCAGAATCCTTCTCAGGATATCGGGTTGGGCAGGTCGTTCCGGCAATATCGGACAGACCTGAACTGGGACAGATCGGTCGCCTGCTGCGTGCCGGACACAGATTGCGAGGATTGCCGTCATTACGCCGCTGGTTCGGCAGTCGTCACAGCGCGCCTTTACCGTCATGCCAATGGTTTGGCGACCTTCAAATCCTGGCTGGATTACGTGGATACCTATCTGGCGGTCTGGGTTATGGGCTATGAAAAAGGCGAAAATCTCTGCGAAGATATGATAGAGCCGCCATGATTGATGGTCAATTGAGTTTGTCATGGCATGTCCTTCGCTGGTCAAAGCGGTACTCTGGCGTATGGCGGATGCCACGAAGTAGTGGAGATGGATGTCATCAGGGCGGCTATTACACCATCGTCTCCCATAAGCGCCGGTCAACAGGATGACCAGGTGAGATGATCTGTTATTTCACAGCAGGGTAGCGGAATACTGAGTCGATGATGAATGCCAGACCGCGCTGGTGTAACGATATTTTTAGAAAGAGATGTAAGAGCGATGAAAACAGTCAGTTCTCTGTTGGATAAAGAATGGCATGAAAGGTACAGGCGGATTTCCAATCTGAACATTCGTAGTTCCATCTATGATGTGACCAACCGATGTAACCTGCGCTGCAAGGGTTGTTTTTTCTTTTCATCGGGTGAACATCAGGCTGCGCCGGAAGAAATGGATATCCGGAAATGGGAGGATTTCATCGACCGGGAAAAGGCAAGAGGCGTCAACCTGGCGATTCTCATCGGCGGTGAGCCGACGCTCTGCCTGGATCGGGTCGAGGCTTTCTACAAGCGCCTTCCAACATATTGCGCCACCAACGGTCTGATCAAGGTTCCCCGGGAAAAATTCCCGGATATGATGGTGGGCATTTCGCTCTGGGGCAGCGGTGAAGATGAAAAAATTCTGCGTGGACGCGATACGTTTGCCATTTCCAGCAAGCATTATGAAGGTGATCCCTATACCTATTATCTTTATACCATAACGCCGCGCCAGGTCGGCAAAATCGAGCCGGTGATCAAACGAATTGCCGATGTAGGCCTGAAAGTGCATTTGCAGCTTTTATCGAACGATGAAGGCGTGGATGGATTTTCCTGGCGTGAAGGCGAACTCAGGGATTTGCGTTTTGAAATGGACGAGATGCTCGATCGTTATCCTCAGACGGTCGTTTCCTGTAAGTACTATCATGAAGTTATTACCACCGGGAAAATGATGGGACGAAGCTTTGGATGGAACGAATGCCCGTCGGTTACCGAAGCGCTGGATCACAGAGTAAACCGTCCCCGCCGGCTGATTCACTTTGCCCGCTGGGCATCCGATTTGAAAACTGTTCACCGTTGTTGCACATCGGCGACGCGCGATTGTTCCACCTGCAAGGACGGAGCGGCGCACATGAGCTGGATCATGGTTAACAAACGGGAGCATATGAGATCTACGAATGATTTGCAAAACTGGATTGAAGTGTACGAAATGTTTGCTAAACTGTATCGCTTTATTCCATGGTAATCCCTCCAGAATTTTGATATAGAAACCGTTCGTTATGAGAACCTCCGGATTTCATTTTTCCGTTGGAGAGCTTTTATATTTTACTGAGTTATGACGGGTTTGAAGAAAACACTCATACTGGGTTATGATGCCGTATCGTCTTTAGGAACGGATCTAGATGCCCAATGGCAAAGGGCTGTGGCGGGAGAATGCGGCATCGGCAAGTTGACCAGATTTCCGTTGAGCGATCATTTCCCGGTGCGCGTAGCCGGTGAGGTGGCGGAGATTGACTCGCGCCCTTATCCTTTCCTGCAGCCCAGGGAGATGGCCCACTGGACATCACCGATTTTTAAATACGCGCTGCTGGTTGTCCATCGTGCTCTCGTGAAAAGTGGCATCGTGATTTCAAAGGAGATTGCACCGCGTGTGGCCATTACGTTCAGTTCGGCTGTTGGCGGTTTGGATGCCGTGCTTCAAGCGGACCGCCTGATGGTTGCCGATGGCAAAATGCCTCATCCGTTCACCAATCCCAATTCCTGCATCAATATGGTCGGTGGTAAGGTTTCGATTTTGACAGGTGCTACGGGTCCGATCAGTGCAACGATTACAGCCTGTGCAACCGGTATTACGTCGTTGATCGTCGGTGAAATGCTTCTGCAGAGGAACGTGGCAGATGTGGTGATCGGCGGAGCTGTGGACTTCCCTCTGGTAGAGCCGATTGTTGCCGGGTTTGCCACGATGAACGGTGCTTACCGCCCAAAAGAGGGACAGCCGGAAGAACCCCCTGAAAAAACAAGCAGACCGTTTTCAGTCAACCGGCGCGGCTTTGTGGTTTCTGAAGGGGCGGGTTGCATGATTCTGGCAACGGAAGAGTTTGCGAAGGCACATGGATTGAAATCCAATATGGAGATGGCCGGGTGGGCCATGACATCCGATGCAAGTCATTTTGTTTCTCCCAATTTGAAGACGGTCCAGAGGTGTATTGAAGAAGCCATTGCCAGCGCCGGATTGAAGCCGGATGATATTGATGCCGTCAACGCACACGCCACCTCGACAAGGATAGGCGATAAGGTGGAAGCGGATGCTTTACGAAACATCTTCGGGAACAAAATGCCCCCGGTGTCGGCAAACAAATCACAAATAGGACACGCGATGGGGGCCTCCAGCGCGATTGAAACCATACTCACGATGGAGGGAATGCGCCAAGATACAATACTGCCCACCATCAATTATAGTCCTGATAAGGAAATTGAAATAGACTGTGTTGCAGAAGGTGCAAGAAAGCTAAAACAGGAATGGGTGTTGAAAAATGCCTTTGGGTTCGGCGGGTGTAATTCCTGCATCATCCTGCGCAGGATCGGATAGTCGTTATGAGAGCTCCGAAAAACAGAAGGGTATTTGTCGTCGGTTACGCTGCGGCTACTCCGCTGGGCAGCACGTTTGAAACAACGTGGAAGAGAGCGGTAAAGGGCGAAGCCGGATTCCGAAAGGTGACCCGCTGTAAAGTGGAATCCGCATGCGATATTGTCGGCGAGATACCGGACTGGTATCCGCTGGATCTCGATTTTACCGACGCCAAAGAAGTTTACAACTGGAACGCCTCTTTTGTCATTTTAACCATGGCGGTATGCAAGGATGCGTTGGAGAATGCGGGTATTGCCGTGGATACGGAAATCGCACCCCGGATGGCCTGTCTGATCGGCTCGGCGCTCAACGGTTCCGATGCTTTTCGTATTGCCGTACATGATCTGGAGAGGCGCGGGCCGCTGAGAGTCAGTCCTTATCTGCTGCCCAATTTATGTGCCAACCTTCCATCCGGCAAGGCGGGGATGCTGCTGAAATTTACCGGACCGATTTTTTCGCCGCAGGGGGCTTGCGCGTCCGGAAATCACGCCATCGGCATAGGCGCAAGAATGATCCGGGATGGTGATTGTGATTTCGTTCTGGCAGGCGGCGTGGACACACCTATCCTGCCGGAGCTGATTCACGGTTTTGCCAATATGAATGCCACCATTAAGGTCAATCCCAAAGACCGCGCTTATGATCATCCGGCCCTGGCGTCGCGGCCTTTCAGTGTGGACCGCAAAGGATTTGTCCTTTCGGAGGGGGCGGGTGTCATTGTGCTGGCTGCGGATGAAGCAGTGAAAGCCTATGCCCTCAAACCGAAAGCTGAAGTTCTGGGCATTGGATGGACATCGGACGCTCATCATTATACCAGCCCCAACATGTCCACCATCATCCGTGCCATTCGGGAAACCATTGCAGATGCGGAACTGGAGCCGGCCGATATCCAGTATATTAACGCCCACGGTACGTCTACACCCAAAGGAGACAGCACGGAAGTCAAGAGCCTGCGGGAGGTATTCGGCCGCACTTTAGAAAAAATTCCCGTGTCTTCCAACAAGTCGCAACTGGGACACACGCTGGGAGCAACCGCGGCTATCGAGGCCGCCCTGACCATTGAGGGAATGAAAAGAGGAATTATGTTACCCACGATTAACCATATCCCCGACCCGGACTTTTCCGATATGGATGTCGTGCCCAATGAAGCCCGTAAGCAGAAATATGAAATCTCCCTTTCCAACGCTTTCGGTTTCGGCGGAACAAATTGCTGCGTTATTTTCAGAGGAGCATAGAATGAGACCTAAACCTTTCAGACCGGAAACCTATCATCATGACGAACGGTTCGTGCGCGACGCGACGACCGGCCTTGTCTGGCACCGTTCGGTGTACAGGGTTTTGTATATTGATACGGACCGATCACAGGTGGTTTATCATTCCAATTACCTGCGTTACTTTGAGTTCGGCCGTACGTCGTTGATGCGCGACCTTTCGTATCCCTATAAGGAGATAGAAGACAGCGGTTATGTCTATCCCGTTTACAATATCGGCGTAAGCTACTATCAGTCCCTTTATTATGATGACTTAATGTATATTCATACGAGGCCGGTAAATTTGGAGCGCGTACGTTTGCAGTTTGATTACCTGATTACACATCAGGAAAAAGGGCATATGATCTGCGCGGGCTATACCAAGCATTGCGCTTTAAATCTTTCGGGCACCCCTGTGGCCGTGGATCCGAAAACGGTTCAGCTATGGAAATTATTCCCGACATAAATCAAAAAAAAAGATATTCTGGCGAAATCAGGATATATCCTTATTTACGGGATCATCATCTGGAAAGTAAAACAATTCTTCCGGCCGTGGAATCCATGATGATTCTGGCCCGCGCCGTCAAGCTCAATTACCCCCGGTCGAATGTGCATCATATACGGCAGGCGGCTTTTTTACGTTTCCTGTACATCCCGCAGGATGTTACTGACCAGCCCGTCTTCGTGGATATGGACCCTTCAGAGGATGGTGTCATCACCGCATCGCTGCGGACATCCTTAAAATCCAAAACAGGGAATATCACCCGCGAAATAGAACATGCGAGAGCATGCTTTATTACAACCCGCGCTGAAGAAACATCAGCATTTCCTTTTCATGTTGTGAACCCGCGGAAAGGCACATACATTGCGATACCCTCGACCACGGCTTATCGGGAACTCATTCCTTTTGGTGTTGCATATCAAAATATTGTGGGAGATCTTTCTCTGACAACCGAAGACGCGCTTGCTTATATTTCGGGAGGTCGTTACGAAGCTGACGAGAGCCTGCTGGGCTCTCCTTTTCCACTGGACGCGGTCATGCATCTGGCTTCTGTCTGGGGACAGAGATTTGCCGATGTGGTTTCGTTTCCTGTGGGGATTGAAAAAAGGATCATTTACCGGAAGACCCGTAAAGGGAGAGAATATTTCGGACGGGTTGCTCCGGTCCATGTAACACCGGAATATCTGGTTTTTGATGCCTGGATTTATGATGAAGGTATTCTTTGTGAAAGGATCAGTGGTCTTAAAATGATGGACGTGACAGGTGGGCGTTTGCGTCCGCCGGAATGGATCAGGGAAGGGCAATCATTAGCAATTGACAGGCGATAAGCAAGGGGTAGATGCGTGAGTAAAGTATTATTGGTATTTCTTTTTGCCTATCTTGCCGGCTCGATCAATTTTGCCATCCTATTTTTTAGGATAACCGGAAGGCAAGATCCCCGCTTGAATTTCAGCGGCAATGCAGGTACGACCAACGTTTACCGTCAGGCGGGAATGGCCTGGGCGACAGTGATTTTCCTTTTGGAAATCGGTCGGGCTGTGGGGGTTGCTGCTTTGGCGATTTATTCTCTGGAAAAAGCTTTGCTGCCCTGGGCCGGTTTTTTTCTTGTTCTCGGAAACAGCTATCCTTGCTTTCACGGGTTTCGCGGTGGCAAAGGCGTCGCTAATTAGTCGTCCCTGAAAAACATTTAACACATTGATATTATTACTTGATTAACGTATTTATATGTGATATAATTGCCGGAAATTCAGGAAAAGGAGCTAAAAACCGGCAATATTATGCACCCGAAAGAC
>Ga0255344_1000581_pt1 | contig 56228 bp, 34 predicted proteins | sample wastewater_treat_5_FD_192414 | JGI IMG/M metagenome (GOLD analysis project Ga0255344, IMG submission 192414) | Wastewater microbial communities from Lulu Island WWTP, Vancouver, Canada - plant18 | ecosystem: Engineered > WWTP > Wastewater > Unclassified | place: Canada: Vancouver, British...
TTGCATGGGCGCGTGTTCCGCCTCGCTACGCTCGGCTCCACAAGCCCCCATGCAATCCTGCCAGGAGGCGCAATCATGAAACAACGAAACTCTCATAACGACTGGACCAAAGAATGGGGGCTTGACACCCACCTGTGATCATGCCTTCTATCCCAGTGCCCTTCAACCACTTTCGAATTTCGCACCCGCCTGAGTGCATGCATGCGTTTTCTTGCAGCTGGCTAAAAGTATTTTTTGGTATCAATCAAGAGGGTAACCGGACCGTCGTTTATCAGAGACACCTGCATGTGCGCCCCGAAAACGCCTTCCTCGACAGGTATTTCATATTTATTCAGCAGCAGTTCCCTAACTTTTTGCAGAAGCGGAACAGCCTGTTCGGGACGTGCCGCTGTAATGAAAGAAGGGCGCCTTCCTTTTCTGCAATCCCCGAGCAGGGTAAATTGAGAGATCAGCAGTACTTTTCCGCCTGAATCCTGCACCGCTACATTCATTTTTCCATCAGGATCGCTAAAAACACGTAGGAAAGCAATTTTTTCAGCCATCAGTTCCGCGTCTTTTGCATCATCACTTATGTCCACACCAAGCAGAACCATGAGACCGGATGCTATCCGGCCCACACATCTGCCCTCCACGGAAACAGACGCTTCCGACACCCGCTGAATCACGGCGCGCATAAAGTCTTCCTTACAGTCTTTTTATGGATTGAGAATCTCCTGCAAGATTATTTGCTCGTCAGCAATCCACTTTCCTTTTCTATTCTTTTCTTTTAAGGCTTCCTTAAGAATCTTAAGAAATTTTGCTTTAGTCATTTCAACTGCTCCCAGAGAAGCCAAGTGGGGCGTATACATCTGGCAGTCGATAAACTTGAATCCCCACAGCCTGCATTGAGCGCTCAAAACGGCAAGAGCAAATTTTGATCCATTCTTTTCAAGTGAAAACATGGATTCGCCAAAAAAAGCACTGCCTAGATTTATACCGTAAAGACCACCGACCAGACTCCCATTCCGGTAGCACTCCACAGAGTGGGCAAAGCCCATTTCATGAAGGGTGCAGTAGGCTTCGATCATTTCCGGATGAATCCAGGTTCCATTTTCGCCCGAACGCTCTGCACCGGCACAATAGGAAATTGTCTGCCTGAATGCAGTATCCATTCTAAAAGAAAAGGGTGTGGCACGGCAGAAACGGCGCAGACTTCGGGATAAATGAAAATTCTCAGGGAAAAGCACCATCCGCACATCAGGACTCCACCAAAGGATAGGCTCACCGTCTGAGTACCAGGGGAAAATTCCCTTTTGATATGCGGCAAGAAGTCTGCTCGGCGATAAATCTCCGCCTACGGCAAGCAACCCGTTGTGCGTGTGTGTGGCCGGCGGAAAGGTGAGAGAGTCATCATCCAGAAAGTATATAGGCATGCTCTGCCTCCGCCCATTTATACGTCAATAATGTTTTCAAAGCTCGACACCAGTTGCAGACCGAGGGTGTCGTTAAAATAAAAGCCTTTTCTTGTCGGGAAATAGGTATTGTTTTTATGATGCACGAGACCGTCCGCAACCAGCTTTTTTAAAATGAAACCAAACAGATCTGCAATATTTTCCTGAAAACGGTTGTAGTAATACGCTTCAGTAATTCCTTCTTTTAACCGCATATGCTGAATCATCGTCTCCAGTTTAATTTGCAGGGGAGAAAGAATTTGATCTTCAGCCTTATATAAAGGATCCACAATATAACTTTCTACAAAAGGAATATTGCACTGCCGACGATTGCCTCTTAACGAATAAGCGCCCGGCCCATAGGCATCGTGTTCCTCATTGCGCCAGTACTTTAGATTATGACGGCTCTCTTTGCCTTTTTTAGCAAAGTTTGATATTTCATAATGATTGTAGGCAGAAAGCATTTCTTCCGCACGTCGGTATTGCCGAAGGACAGTGAGATCTGCATAGGGCTTCAATCCGCAGTCGCCTAGTTCTGTCCCTGGCACATACCCTAATGCGTATGCTGCAATGTGAGGAGGATCAAAAGAAAGAGCCGCTGCAAGTGTTTTTTTCCAGGAACTTAGAGGAGGCGCTCCGTAAATCAGATCAAGATTCCAATTCTCAAAAGTCTCTGCAATTTTTGCTGCAGCGTCAAGCGCTGTTTTTGCTGTATGTCGCCTGCCCAGAAAACGCAAGGTGTCATCGGAAAAACTTTGCACGCCCAGGCTGATCCTGTTGATACCATACTCCTGCCAATAGTTAAGTTTCTCTGTTGTGACATCATCAGGATTAGCTTCCAATGTGAATTCAGGGCTTTGTATGTCGTATTTTTTATGAAGGGCACCCACAATAAATTGCAGGTCTTTCGCCGTCAGAAGCGATGGAGTTCCTCCGCCTAAAAAAACACTGTCCACAACACCGCCTGAGGAAGAAGTCATAATTTCATGGACAAGAGAGTCAATAAAATCGTGAGGCACCGAAGCAGGGCATGGTTCATGAACGAAATCACAATACCGGCAAATGCGTCGGCAATAAGGAATATGAATGTATACTCCGAGAGGCGGGGAAGATGCCATGACAAACCCCTGTGGCTGGATTAATCCGCCTGCTTAACGCCGCAGCAGCAGAAGACTGCTTTACCAACAATCGCATCTTCGGAAATCCAACCCAGTGTCCGGCTGTCATGCTCGCAGGCACCCGGCGCACTGTCATCGCTAAGCAGAAAATACGCATGTTCCGGGACAGTGGAAAACTCTTTGGATTTAATTCTGCCGTATTTTATGTTTCCTGTTTCCGTTTCGAAAGATTTGTTTACAAAATATCCTGATTCTGGCAAAGAACCATTTATACACAAACGCCCATTGTCAAAAGTAACACGCTCGCCCGCAACAGCGGCAATACGTCCTAGAAACAAGAAATCACTTTTTGTAAGAGGATCTTTTACTTTAAACAGTACAAGTTCTCCGGAAGCAGGGCGGCGCCACGTAATAATCCTTTTGAGTAAAAACGGAACAAGCAGCCCGTAACTCAAAAAAGAAATAACACAGCGCTGTCCCCGGGGGCCATTGGCGTTTTTTGCAGAACAAACTCGCCCGGCAAGAAGGCGCAAGACAGCCAGTAACAAAAACACAGTAATGCCGCCACGCCACCAAAGCTGCTGAGAAAAGCCCGTAAAATCACGCCAACGGGGCGGTGGCCACCAGATAGACGATACGCGCCCCACCATATTTTCATTGGGTACCCATCCGAAATAACGACCGTCACGGCTGTGTGCGCTGTTGTCCCCAAGAAGAAGATAGTGCCCGTCAGGAATTTGTGAGTATTGTGGTAAGGACTGAACGCCATAGGGACCGTCCAGAGGCGATGTATAATAAATCTCCTGCCCGATACTTTCAGGAAGGGTCAAAGGCGTCCCGTTGATGTATACACGCCCACTGCGAATTTGCACTTCTTCGCCGGGCATCCCGACAATACGTTTGACCAGCGTTTTATGCACAGCATCAGGCTCGACTGCCTTAAAAACCACAATGTCCCAGCGCTCCGGCATTTTACCCTGCCAGATTCGCTTGTTTAAAAAGGGATACCGCAGTCCATAAATCCATTTATTCACAAAGACGCGGTCACCACGACCGAAGCGAGGATCGCCATGCAGTGTTGTTTCCATGGAGCCCGAAGGAATTCTGTACGGTTCTGCTATTGCCCAGCGGATAGTTAAAGCCAGGAACAAGGCAATGAAGCCGCTGCGAAACCAGTCAAGAACCTGTGTCCGATCCATACCGCTTATAAACCACAGCACAGCACTGCAGACGGTAAGGGCGATGGCCAGATAGTTTTTCCAGGTAAAAGAGTCCTGTCCGTTGCGTCCGAGAAAATACATGGACACTATGCCCGCCACAAACAAAAAAGCGGCAATATAGGCTGCATAGGCAGGGATCAGAGGGGAAATCTGCTCATCGGCAGAAATGTCTCTGTTTTTATTTTTTTGTGACATAAGAAATCGTATTCTTACAGGCAACAGAAATGCTGTTAAACCAGTCGCATCGGTTAATTTCTGCCGGAGTGGCTGTTATGAAAAAAGAAGGCATCGGATAGTGACTAACGGTACCGATGCGTAGCACTCTCGTTTTCGATCTGCTCCTGGTATTCAATGCAATACCGGGCGTAAGGGATCGCTTCCAGCCGTTTTTTCGGGATAGGTTTTCCTATGCCTTCACAAATTCCGTATTTGTTGTCTTCTATTCGCTGCAATGCGTCCAGCACTTCGCGCAAGCGTACCGATTCATTGCTGGCGATGGACAGTGTCGTTTCCAGAAAAAAATTATCAGTGCCAATTTCCGCATAATCAGATATTTCCTGACCGTGGTCGCCTTCAGCCTCTGTTCGGGAAATATGCTCGGCAGCGGAAATGCTGGCAATTAAACGTTCTTTCTCGGCAAGAAGCAACTTTTTAAATTTTTCAAGATCTTTTTTGCTGAGCGCCATAGTAATATCCTCCTGTCTGATCCGGGATTATGCGGCCGCCACCTAATGTCGGTTTAAAAACGACCGTTCAAATGTTATATGGCTTATTAGGAAAGTAAGTTTAGCAGATGGAGGAAGCCTTTTCAACAAAAGGAAATTAAAAAGCAGCGTACACACCTCGGGAGAAAGGGGGAAAAAGAAAGGGCAGGCGGGCAAAAAATTCACCGACTCAATGGCTTAAGAAAAGAAGGAGAAAAGCCTACGCAGAGCACTTTTTTTATGAAAGGAAATAATGCGGCCGCCTTGCTGATAATTGGATTCTTTTAAAACTTCACCGATACGAACAAGGATCATGGTTATATTGTCTGTACCGCCAGCTTCTAAGGCTTTTTCGAGCAGGCTTTCTGACATTGCCGTCAGGTCTTCTTGTGCAAGCTCTTTTTCAAGATTTTCGTCGTTCACCATATTGGTCAGACCGTCTGAACAAAGAAGAAGTGTATCGTGGGGCTGCAATTCCAATGCAAAGAGATCCACATCAACGGTGTCGCGAATACCTACGGCGCGGGTAATCAAATTTTTTAACGAATGGTTTCGAGCTTCTTCTTCGTTAATCAAGCCGTTTTTAATTTGCTCTGCCACGAGCGTGTGGTCATATGTAAGCTGCTTGAGAGGCATGCCGGACCGCAGCAGGTAAATACGACTGTCTCCCACTTGCGCTATGTAAGCCCAGTTGCCCACAATAGCCAGAGCACTCACTGTAGTGCCCATGCCGGAAAAATCAATATTATGCTCGGACTCCCGAAAGACAAAGGCGTTGGCTGCCTCCACCGCCTGCCTCAGCGCCGCAGGTACCAGAGCATGCGGATTTCTTTCATAATAAACGGGGCAAATACAACGCAAGGCATTATGGCTCGCATATTCTCCGGCTTTCGCTCCGCCCATTCCATCGGCAACAGCGACGAGGATTCCGCGGGAATCAGTAAGTGCCTCGGAACCGGGCACATAAAGCATACAGGAATCTTCATTATTCTGCCGCTTTTTCCCGAGATCACTCAGTAAGCGAATAGAAATTTCGGGATCAGAATACTGGCCTTTAAAATAGTGTCCGTCTATCGGACCTAATAAAGCCTCTATCTTTTCTTGCTGCAAAACCTGATCCCTTTTATGCATTAATCCCGGATAATGCCGATAGCCCGAATTTAAGCTCTAATGCTGCACGCGTCATCCATAATAAGAAAGCACAAAATTCAAATAAAAACTCTTCGAGGCAGGCCGGGCAGGTAAGGAGCTTTCGGTGCCCGCTTACCTGCCACAGCCTTAAAAAGATCAGTTGTGAGACCGTCCGGCGGTACCCACATTGGATTTAACAACCTGACCTTGCGGGGTCTTGGGTCTGAGCGCACGGGAAGCGGCACCTGCACGCCACATTTCCGAATTGCGAATCACTTCGAGCTCTTTCTGCAGTGTTTCCTGATAGTTCTTTTTGCCTGTGCTGGACAGAACGCGTTTGCATTCTTCGCCGCTGGCAACCCGTTTGTAGAGCTCTTTGAAAAGCGGAAGGGTCGCTTTTTTAAATTTAGGCTTCCAGTCGAGAGCGCCGCGCTGGGCTGTTGCGGAAGTATTATTGTACATCCAGTCCATGCCGTTTTCATCAACAAGACGAATAAGGCTCTGCGTAAGTTCTTCAACAGTTTCATTGAAGGCTTCGCTCGGGCTATGCCCGTTTTTACGCAGGACTTCGTACTGTGCTTCCATGATACCGGCAAGAGCGCCCATCAATACACCACGCTCGCCCACGAGATCGCTGAAAACTTCTTTCTCAAAAGTGGTGGGGAAGAGGTAACCGGAACCGATTCCGATACCCAGTGCCAGCGCCCGTTCTTCAGCTTTGCCTGTAAAGTCCTGACCGATGGCAAAACTGGAATTGATACCGGCACCGCTAAGGAAATTCCGGCGCACAGATGTGCCGGAGCCTTTAGGGGCAACCAGAATTACGTCAACATAATCAGGCGGAATCACTTTTGTGAGTTTTTTGTACGTAATGCTGAACCCGTGCGAGAAATAAAGAGCATCTCCGGGCTTGAGCAGTTTCTTAATGGTCGGCCAGATTTTCTTCTGGGCACCGTCACTTACAAGCAGCTGAATAACGGTCGCCTTTTCGCAAGCTTCTTCAATGGAAAAAAGACTGACGCCGGGTTTCCAGCCGTCTTTTACAGCGCGATCCCAGTCCCGCTTAAACTCCTTTGCCTGACCGACAATAACATTGAATCCGTTGTCGCGCAGGTTTAAGCTTTGTGCAGGTCCCTGAACACCATAACCGATGACAGCAATGGTTTCATTTTTGAGCACACGCTTTGCCTTGCTCATGGGAAATTCTTTTCGCGTAATGACCTCTTCAACGACACCGCCAAAATCAATTTTCACTTTTTTTCTCCTTGGTGCTTTTCTTGACTCTAAAAAACGGTCTTCCGTTGCTATATTTTATGACGCTTATGCTATGTTATGCAACTTAAACATAATCGTACAAAAAAAATCTTCTGCCGGATGCGAAAATGCCTCAAATAAACGGATGGTATTTCATCGAATTTTGAAAACAGCGCCGGGAAGTTCACATTAAATTTTCAACTGATTTTTACAGGATCTGCCGTGTTATGAAAAGGATGCACTGGAAAATCTCTCTTCATGGGGGCCATAGCAGCGAGTATTGCGATCATGCTCAGGACCCTTTACCTGCACTTGTGGCGGCTGCCGTAGATGCGGGCATAAGCATCTATGGCATCACAGAACATGCGCCTCGCTTTAAAACAGAACATATGTACAGCGAGGAACTTGCTCTGGGCTGGACACCGGAAATACTGCTGAATAAATTCCGACGCTATGCTCACGAATTAGATTCTCTGAGCAGAATCTGGGACTCAAAGATTACTTTGTTAAAAGGTTTTGAAGCAGAAGTTATTCCTAGTGACAGCTATGCGGACAAAATGCTTTCTCTAAAAAGAGAGCTTGGCTTTGATTATATTGTTGGATCGGTTCATTATGTGAACGGTATCAGCATAGACTATACCCGGGCATTATTTGGCGAGGCGGTACAGCGCTGCGGAAGTCTGGAAAACCTGTGCATAGCCTATTTTCAGACTGTGCGTAATATGGCGGAAGCACTGCGGCCTGAAGTTCTGGGACATTTTGACTTGATTCGGAAAATGGCAGGAAATACATCAGAGCTTCAAAGTGCGCCTGTTCTTCGTGCCGCAGAAAACGCACTTCATAGCATTCGTGAAATTGGGTGCATTATTGACATAAACACTTCGCCGCTTCGAAAAGGTTTTGCCTGCCCGTATCCTGCACCTCATTTTTTAAAAATGATCCGTGAAAAAGGTATCCCAGTATGTTTTGGCGATGACAGCCATTCAGCTGCAGAAGTGGGAGCTGGCTTTGAAACAGCCCGACAGTATCTGATTGATCACGGCATCCGGGAGCTTACTGCACTCAATAAAAAACCCGGAAAAATGGAGAAAGAAACTGTTCTCCTGCAATAACGGTCTGTTAAAGCAGGAGAATCTGATATGGAAACCATAAAATCAGTCCTTGTTGCCTGCAGCATCATTGTTTTTTGCGTTGTTTCACTTTTCCCCCTGTCCCTTTCTCCGGAGGCCCTGAGTCTGATCCATGACGGCCAAAGCGACTATTCAATCGCTGTCTCCTCCGAAGCGAGTCCGTCCGAAAAATTTGCCGCCCGGGAATTGCAGCGGTACATCAGGGCTTCTGCCGGTGTTCTGCTGCCTTTAATTCAAAGCGATCTGGCAAAAGAGAACATGCCGTTACTCCTTGTCGGTTTCAGTGAAACAGCCACCCGTTTGGGAATTTCAGAAAGCCTTGAGGATGTCGGAGATCAGGGTTTTCTTTTTCGTTCAGTGCCTCCCCATTTTTTTATAGGCGGGAGTCGTGAGGCAGGCACTCTTTACGGGGTTAACGCTTTTCTTGAAGAATTTTTAGGTGTCCGCTGGTACGCTCCCGGTGAAGAAACAATTCCCGAAATCAGTACTCTTTCTCTTCCGGAAATGGATAAAATTCAAAAGCCTGCCTTTAAGTGGCGACATACGTCCTATGCCTGGCCCGGAAAAGATGATCTCTTTCTTGCACGCCTTTGCGATAACGACGGGATGGGCACAGGTGAGCGGGAGCAAGGAATTCAGTATACGCAGGATGGTCGTTGTCATACTTATTTCCGCTTTATTTCCCCTTCAGAATACTTTGACAGCCATCCGGAATATTTTTCTGAAATTGGAGGAATACGGAGAAAACACGAAACACAACTCTGCCTGTCAAATCCGGAAGTACTTGAAATAGTGACTGAAAAAATGCTGGAGCGAATGAGAGCTCAACCGGAAATCACACAACACAATTTTTCCCAGATGGATTACTATAATTACTGCGAGTGCCCGCAATGTACAGCCATCAACGAACGCTATGGCACTTCCGGAGGAACCCAGTATTGGTTTTTGAATCAACTGGCTGAACGTACCAGCGTCTTTTTTCCCGAAAAGACCATCGGGACGCTTGCATACATGTACACGGAGGAGCCTCCTGAAGGGCTGGCACTACATCCCAATATCGCTATATGGCTGTGCCATATGTTTCCTTCCTGTGACAGTCACAGCATAGCCACATGCCCTCATAACCGGCAGTATCGGGAACGTGCAAAGAGGTGGACGGAACTTACAAAGCATCTCTATATCTGGCACTATGTTGTTAATTTTGTGCATTATTACAGCCCCTTTCCCAATTTTGGCGCCCTGGCTGAAGACATGCGCTTTTATAAAAATATTGGCGTTGAAGGCATTTATCTGCAAGGTATGGGACACAGCGGCGGGGGAGGCGAATTCAGCCTGCTGCGTCCCTGGTACGGGATGAAACTCCTTTGGAACCCGGATTATGATGCGCAGGAGCTCCTTCAGGATTTCCTTCAGGGTTATTACGGAAAAGCATGGAATCCTGTGTACCGGTATATAAACATGCTTCAGGATGAAGTGGACAAAAACAACATCCATATGCATCTTTATACCAACCCGGCGCAGGGCTATCTGCCCAATGAAATCATTGATGCGGGAAATCGGCTTTTTGACGAAGCAGAGTCGCTGGCTATGAGCGATGATAATCTTCTGGAAAAAATCCGAGTAGCACGCATGCCGCTTCAATACGCCTGTTTTTTCCCGCGCAATGGATACAGGATAGAAGAAGAACAATTAATATTTAATGAGCCCCTTGCCGACTTTAACACAATATCCAGTTTCGTCTCCAGGCTCGAAAAACATGGGTTCAAAACAATCAGAGAAATCCAAGGGGATCCGCAGCAGCTTTTTCTTTTGGGACTTGCTTTTTCTTCGCCCCTTCATGCCCCTAAAATCTCGAGCAAGTATCTGGAAGCAGACTTTGCTCCCTTTCTGGGCGGCAGAGCGCTTAGGGTAACAGACAAAAATACAGGCCTGTGTGTGACCGGGTATAACATTACCCGGAATTTATTTTTTCCTTTCTGTGGCGGAGAAGAGCTCCGATTGGGAGGGGAGTTTGATCCTGCAGGAATGTTTTATCAGTTCGAAATTGTCTCGAGAAAGGATAATGCGCTGACCTTGCAGGCTGAAGCAGACGGCTGGCTTATCACACGGGAGTTTACACTTCATCCGGACAATCCTGTTTTAACCATCAAGGCTACGGTTAAAAATCTCCTTGCTTCACCCCGGGAGGCAATGATGCGGTCTCACACCAATTTCCACCTGGGAGCCCTTCAGCAATTCAATGTCCATTTCACTGATCTGGAAAACAATCCGCATACGCACCAGGCAGACGAGGTAATTCCGGGATTGCGGGAAGGCATCAAGTTCCGCAAAAAGGAGATTCCGAAGAATGAATGGTGCCTCAGAGGTGATATTCCTCTGGAAGTGATCCAGCGTTTTGATTCTGAACAACTGGATCATGCCTGGCTTTATGCTTATCCGGAGTACATCAATGATCTAGAATGCGAGCTCTGGGCTAAAGCAGTTCTTCTTCAGCCGGGTGAGTCCCATTCTTTTACCGTGGATTGGGAAATACACCCTGTCTCTCTGCCGTGACGCTTCCTTTCTGAAAATCTGTGGGGCTGTACTTGAAACCTCCCGACAATATATACACAATGTATCCATTGTTTATGTGTACCTGTGGTTTAAGCTGAGCGGTTTGTTTCCGGGTTCGCTGAAGCCGTCGGAGATCCTTTTTTGTTAGCAATTATACAGTCCAGTGCTGTTGTTGGAATAGATGCCTACCCTGTTGCAGTGGAAGTGCATACACAAAAAGGTCTTTTTCGCTATAAGGTCGTGGGACTTCCTGACACAGCGGTAAAAGAAAGCGAAGACCGGGTTCAGTCGGCAGTTAAAAACTCCGGTTTCAAGGTTCCCGAAGGCAAAACTGTAATTAACCTTGCGCCGGCAGATATGCGCAAGCAGGGGAGTGCTCTGGATCTGCCTATTGCTCTGGGCTTGCTTGTCGCAACAGGGCAGCTTACTACCGATAAAATATCAGACTATCTTATTGCCGGAGAGATGGCGCTTGACGGTTCTGTCCGTCCCATTACCGGTGCCCTTGCCATGGCGATCGCCGCCCGTAATACTGGATTAAAGGGTCTTCTCATTCCAGTAGAAAATGCTGAAGAAGCCGGTGTCGTTGATAACATTGACATTATTCCTGTTGACACATTGCATAATGCCCATGCCTTTCTAAAGGGTGAGTTGGACATCAAGCCCTTCGTAACTGATTTAGAAAATGTTTATCGAGATTCCGCACGGCGTATTATGGATCTTGCGGACGTCAAGGGGCAGGCCCATGTCAAACGTGCGCTCACTGTGGCAGCGGCGGGAGCACATAATCTGCTGATGGTAGGGCCGCCCGGCACAGGCAAAACCATGCTGGCATCACGACTTCCGGGTATCCTGCCTGAATTGACCTTTGAAGAGGCGCTGGAAACCACCCGTATTTACAGCGTCGCACCCGGCATTCATATGCGCAACAAACTGGTGCTCAATCGCCCTTTTCGCAGCCCCCATCATACAGCTACTACGGTATCGATTACTGGAGGCGGGGCCAACCAACCCATTCCAGGTGAAGTCAGCCTCGCCCATAATGGCGTCCTTTTTCTGGATGAACTTCCAGAGTTCAACAGATCCGCCCTGGAAGTCCTTCGCCAGCCTCTTGAAGAAGGAGAAGTTCACTTAAGACGTGCGAGTTATTCCATCACACTTCCCAGCCGTTTTATGCTGATCGTCGCGATGAACCCCTGTCCCTGCGGATGCCGGACCCACCCCCAAAAGCGGTGCAAGTGTACTGTAGGCGAAATTCAAAGATATATGTCGCGTATTTCCGGGCCGCTGCTCGACCGCATCGATATACATATAGATGTCCCTCCTCTTCGTTTTGAAGAATTACATACAACGGCTAAAGAGGGGCCGAACAGTGCGGAAGTGCGTGCGTCCGTAAAGGCTGCCCGGGAAATCCAGCGTTCCCGAAACGGCAGTAAAAATTCCTGGAATGCGCACATGGACACATCACAGCTGCGTAAACATTGCCGTCTTTCAGAGAGTGCCATGTCATTTCTTGAAGCAGCGGTGCTCAGAATGGGGCTCAGTGCCCGTGCCCACGATAAAGTACTTCGTGTCGCCCGCACTATCGCTGATCTTGACGGAGACGAAGCGATAGCAGAAAAGCATCTGGCAGAAGCGGTGCATTACCGTTCTCTTGATGAAGAAGTATTTTTCTAACAGTCCGATCCGACAGCAAAGAGATGCCCTTACGTGAAAAAATCTTTACAGATAACAGCAGGCCTCGCCATCGGCGCATTTTTGCTCTGGTTCCTGTTTAAAGACACTGACTGGGTTAAAGTCTGGCGTGCCTTTCAGGAAGCCCGGACAGGGTGGCTCTTTGTTGGACTTGTCGCTATTTTAATCAGCTTTGTTATACGAATCTGGCGATGGTCTTACATTGTGAACCCGGTAATTCATGTACCATTTTGGCAGCTCTTTAGTGCGACCCAAATTGGGTTTCTGGGTAATTTTGTGCTTCCCGCAAGAATCGGCGAAGTAATCCGCGCTCTGGTTCTCAGCAAAAGCCGGGATATTCCTTTTCCTAAAACCATGGCTTTTGTCGCTGTAGACCGTCTCACTGATCTTTTCGGACTGGTTTACGTTTTTCTTGTGACGCTCCTGGTCTTCAGACCGAATAGCGATGTGTATCTCCCTGAAGATATGAAAGCATTATATTCCGGAGCTATTTCAAAGGAAATGGTACAGGGTTCGCTTTTTGTTGCCACTGCTGCTTTGATTGCAGGCGTTGCTTTTTTGATGCTTCTCATTGCCCGAAAGAAATTTTTTCTCGCACTTTCGGATTCTTTTTTTGCTTTGTTTTCTAAAAGACTGGGGCATTTTGTCCGGAAATTATTTTTAAATTTCGCAGAAGGAATGCAGGTGCTTCTTTCTTTTAAAGATCTGCTCAAGGCATCCCTGGTTTCTCTTCTTCTGTGGACTTTTTTTGCGATCAGCCAATATGCAGTTTTCAAGGCCTTCGATCTGTCTGTGCCCTGGTTTGCACCTTTTGTTGTCCTGTCTCTTCTCTCTGTATTTATCAGCATTCCAGGTCCGCCGGGCTTTATTGGGCCTTTTCACGTCGGTGTTGTCGGTGGCCTTATCCTCGTCAACAACGCTCTGGATCTTGACAGTTTACGCGCCGTGGCAATTGTCGCCCATCTCTTTAATCTGGTTCCCGTAGTCCTGATCGGGATCGTGTGCCTGTCTTTCGAAAAAATAGGCTTGCGTCAGTTGGCAGCCGAGGGCGATACTTTGACTGTCCATGAAAATGCTGCTGCCTCTACTCCATCTGCCGATTTTCCTGACCCTGCAGCAAAGTAAGTTCTTCACGCACTTCCTCGTTTTCAGGCCAGTATTCCAGACATAATTTATAATGCCGCCTGGCCTCTTCCGTAAGACCGAGCTGCCTGTACGCCTTTGCTGCATTGAGGTGCGCTAGTGGGTAGGGGGGACGTAAGCGCCATGCCATTTCGAACCACTCCAGAGAATCTTCTGCCTGTCCGTCCCGGAGCAAAGCCAAACCAAGATTATTGGCAGCGTCTGCATTGCCCGAGTCAGCCGCCAGAGCCATGCGGTAGGCTGCTGCTGCTTCCTGATAGCGTTCTGTTTCCAGAAAAAGGTTGCCCCTGTTGCATTCAGCAAAAGGATCTTTCGGATCTATAGCGAGTGCCCTGTCATAATTTACTAATGCCTCTTCATAATTTCCGAGTTTAAGCAGAGCATTTCCAAGATTGTTATAGGCGAGCGTATATCGGGGCGAGACTTCCAGCGCTCGCCTGTAATAGTCGCAAGCCCGATCATATTCTTTGCTCAGATAATGCTCATACCCGAGATTGTTCAGAAGATAACGGCTGTGAGGCTTAATTTCAAGTGCTTTCAGATAAAGTGCGACCGCTCGTTCGTGTTCTCCTTTCGACGCATAGATATAACCGGCCTGAAGCATTGCTTCTCCACTGGCAGGGTTCAGTGCCAGCGATTTTTCCAGACAGGAAAGTGCTTCATTTGTTTTTTTATTTCCGGCATACGCAAAGGCTTTGTGCAGATACCAGACAGATTCATCAGGTTTATAAGGAAAAAGATGAAGACTCATTGCCGCCAGAATCAGGCAGAAAACGGAAAGGACATGGAAACATCGCTTCCACTCCTTGCCGAGAAGTGCAGATTTTATGATTGCCACAGCATACGCTGAAAACGGGATTAAAAAAACGATAATTGGAAAACGATAACGCTCGGACATAAAGAAAGGGAGAATCGATAGAAAGTAGGAAAGACCAAAAAGGAGGAGCAGGTGCAGCGACCTTTTTTTGCGCCACTCAGCAAGAGGAAAAAACATCATGCCCGTGAACGCCAGGGCGCTGATGAGAGTAAACCCGGGCAGGCACGCCAGAATCGGCGATGATTTTCGCTCATAATACACGACTTTACTGTCTGAGATGATGTGAGGACTCCAGAAGTACCAGGCTTTTTTCAGCGTCAGCCAAAGGGCTTGCTGTGGTTCTTGCCGCCAGAAATCCAGCGCTTTTTTATAAAAATAGGTGGATGCCTGAGAAAAGGAAAGCGACGATTTGTTCATCCGGCGGCCCAAGCCTTCAACCAACTGGGGATAATTAAAACAATTCCATGCGTCTACACCTGCTGTTTCATATAAATCGGGAATTGTAGGGGAGACGCAGTCCGCTTTCGGGTTGTTTCCAATATAAGCATTCACACCCCCATAATAGGAAATAAAAACAAAATCGCCGGAGACCTGCCAGTTACGCACAAGAACAGGAGAGATCGGGATAGCAACGGCAAAAACAAAAAGACCCGCATTTAAAAGTAATGTCTGCAATTTCTGCCTGGCTACACCTGCCGTAACAAGCAGATAGCCAATCATGAAGAACAGTACGACAAGCAAGTTGGGCCTAATGAGCAGTGAAATTCCACCCAGCAGGCCCGATAAAAACATGTAAGATTTTTTGCTGGTTTTGCAATATTTTAAAAACAAAAAGAAGACTGCCAGAAGAAAAAGGAGTTCCCAGATAGGAGAATTGAGTTCTCCTTCAAAATAAGGACTGCCCCAATAAAACGCAAAGAGCGCAGCCGACAACAGCGCAACTTCAGCGTTGAAAAGTGAGTGTGCTGTCGCACATAAAAGGAGAATTACACACAAACCGGCCACGGTCTGAACGATACGCGGGCCGTGATAACTTTCCTGAAAGAGCGTGTAAATACCGGCAAGAATCCAGGGATACCCGGGCGGCCGCCCATAGGGGGTGGTCCTAATTTTTGGATCATCCGCATGAGGCGGGGGAGTCCAATCTCCTGAAACAAGAGCCCGTGCCCAATAATCATTCAGTTGCGGATCAAGGACAGGAGAGGCATAGTCCGGCGCATGTACATGTTCGCTGTGATAAGCGATGCGAATGGCAAGCCCCGCCAGAAGAATGCAGGCTAATAAAATATAATGCTTATGCGCGAATATCGGGTGTGTCTCTTTCGGATTGCTTAACAAAGATCTATACCGGCTTCAGAATCTGAATAAGAATGAATCAGCGGTTTCCATCATGACCATGAACATGTTGAAGGCATGAGACAGGGCTTGTTTTCTACACCGGTGTCCTTAAATTTTTTCTCTTTTTATGAAACTATTTCTTCCACTTCCAATTGTTCATTGACCCACAATGCATAAATGGGAAGGTGCGGATACCATTCTTTTAAAACCTGCACAGATTGGTGCAGCTGCTTCACTTGTTCTTCCTTAGAAACCGGATTGCCGGCACAGTCAAAATGCCCGACTATGGCCAAAGCTTTCGCATTGTGTTTTTCAACGGAAACGTCTGTGCAAGCCTTAATGTTATCAACCCACACCGAAGCCCCTTTTGAAAGATGGGCAATCGGCCCCGGTTCTGTAACGGCATCAACAAAATCCACTCCTAACCTCGCTTTTAAATGGCGAATGACAGCTTCCTGAACCCTCCCGTCCATGCAATTGATCATGCAGGCAAAAGTGGAAGTAGGCATAGGTGATACTCCATTTGAATGTAAATTCACTCAGAATTTTTAACAAGTGTAACTGCCCGGGCTACACGAATAGTATTGCAAAAACAGACCCTCTTTGGAAAATCAAAGAGGGTCTTGAAACTGACAGACAAAAAGGGTTTCCGTATCAGATGCTTAAGTTAGCACCGGACATCAGATAGCCAACAAAGCGGGCGACAGGCCCATTTACAGGACCCTGTCCTTTTTCCTCGTAACGGCGGAACTCAACGTGCCCGTCCATATAAAGGACATTGCTTCCGCCGGGCACATGGTTAAATTCAGACAGATTCGTAGAAACACCATCCGCCATAATAAACAAAGTGCTCTGCGCCATGGCACTGGCTGCGGGATTGTTGATGTCCGTGATCATAAACCGCTCGATACCCTCACGGAAGCGATAAACGGTGTCTCTGCCGTTGAGGGGATCATTGTAGCTGCCGCCATTACCAAAGCCAGGCGTCACCTTCACATCTTTGTCAACACGTGACTCAACGGTTTGCGGTGAGGAAGAACCGGTGATGAGCCCGAGGAGGTCAAGTTGTATGGCAGCCTCAAGCATCTGGCGGGGTCCGGCAAAAGCCTGAATACCGGTGTTGAAAGTATCCTCAAGCATATCGAAAACAAAGCCTGTGTACCAGTAACTTTCGTCAGAGTTCTGCATCCCTTTTGTCATTTGCATGCACGGTATGCCGAAAATAGGATCCCCCTTGCGCACAGTCTGTCCGGTCAGCGGATTGGGGAAATCGACCGTTGCATAAGCTTCAGTAGGTTTATTGTTCGGGTCGGAGGGGCAGAAGTTTATGCCAGGATCCGTCAGGTATTCAGGATAAACAGCGCCGATGTACACGCCGGCGGCAATCACAAAATTGCGCTGTGTACCGCCTTCAAGATTGCAGTCCACAAGACCCAGTGGCATATAGTGGGCAGTGATGGGCGGATATTTTTCTCCCGGAGATTCCCCGGAATACATTTTGAAGACAATACCCCACTGTTTCAGGTTGTTTTGGCAACTGGAACGGCGGGCGGCTTCTCTAGCACGGGCAAGAGCAGGCAGAAGAATGGCAGCAAGAATACCAATGATGGCGATGACGACAAGCAGTTCAATCAGGGTAAACCCTTTATGTTTCTTAAACATTTTCTTTCTCCTTTTCTGGGTTTCCAACTCTGGTAAAAGTGCTTTCCAGAGTTGTTTGAACAATCAAAAGGAAGCAGGGACTTCAGGGGCCTCCAATTCCTGGCTGACCTGGCCGACAGTAACCGTTTACTATATAATGAAAAAATACTCCATCTGAATAATCAGTTTAGCAAATACCCTGTAAAAAATCAAGCTTTTTCTTTCCGTCTAAACACTGTACATATTATTAACACTATAGAAACAGAACTATTTAAATTAAAATGCGCATTTATTGCAGAAAAAAAAGCCGAAGATAAATGGCTTCTCTTCGGCTGCTAACCACGGGCTACTGCGGGGTCAAACGACTTGATTATCCTTTATCAGGTAAAATAATCTCCATGGACGGATTGGTTTCGGGGTGCGACGGAGAAGGCCCCTGTAGCAGAATCCCTAAACCATTTTTTTGCGCATTCAAAGACTTTATCCACTCTTTTGAGAATGCCGTCCAGTCGGTGATGCTTTCCTGCGTCAGCACAGGCTCCACACCATAGGAGAAAATCAAGCCTTGCGACACACGCGGAGAAGGGGTGACTGCCGCAATCCAGAGAGGTAGTTTAAAACGTGAAACCATCCTTGCTGTATAGCCTGAAGAAGTAGGTACCACTACAGCGTCGGGCTGCAAATGATCAACGGCATGGTTTACGTTGCGCGAGATATAATCAACAAAAGCGGTATCTTTTCGTACGCCCCTGTCTATCAGATGCTCCCAGGGACACTCTTTCGGTCTGCTCGCCTCTGTTGCGACAGCAATTTTTGAAAGCATTGTGACTGCTTCAACGGGGTAAGAGCCCGTAGCGGATTCTTCCGAAAGCATAACCGCATCCGTTCCATCCAGAATTGCATTAGCAACGTCGGACACTTCTGCCCTTGTGGGCCGCAATCTGCACGTCATTGAATCCAACATATGGGTAGCTGTAATGATGGGCTTGCCCAGAAGATTTGCTCTGTAGATCAGTTCTTTCTGAGCCAGGGCAATCGTCTCCAACGGAATTTCCACGCCCAAATCACCGCGACCGATCATAATGCCATCAGCAGCATACATAATGGCTTCCATGGCTTCCAGCGCCTGACTCCTCTCAATTTTTGCAATAATAAAAGGGGAGAAGCCCATGGCAGCAGCAGCGTTGCGCAGGCATTCGACATCTTTCGCGCTGGTAACAAAAGACTGACCGATTGCATCCACACCCTGATTCAGAGCAAATTTCAGGCACTTAAGATCCTGTTCCGTTATTGCATCAATATCTAAATCAATACCCGGAAGATTGATTCCTTTTCGGGATCTGAGCTCGCCGCCTACCAGAACCCGGCACCGTGCCTCATTGCCTTCGATTTCCATTATTTCAAGATGAATAATCCCGTCATTGATGAACACCTGATCACCGGGCTTTAAGGTTGACGGCAGTTTTTTCAAACTGATTTGAATCCGTTTGGTATCGCCTTCCACCTCTTCCGTTGTTAAAATCAGCGTAGAACCTTCGACGATCTGAACCCCTTCTTCTTTCATACAGCCGACACGGATTTTCACCCCCGGCAGATCCGCAAGAATGGCAAGAGACCTCCCGACTTTTGCCGCACATTCACGAAGGCGACGGATCATTGTCCCGTGCCAGTCGAATTCGCCATGCGAAAAATTAAGCCGTGCAACACTCATGCCTGCCAGGAGCATTTCCGTGATTACCTCAGGAGATTCAGAAGCAGGCCCGATCGTACAGACGAGTTTGGTAAAGCAATTAGTGCGCATAAAGAAGTCCTTTGCTTAAAAATGCTGATCAAGACAGATCAGCAAATTGCGAACCTTTTAAAGAAAACCTGTTTTAAAACTGTTGAAGAATACAAAACACCGGCAGTATTGCCTGATTGAATTTACAGAGTATACCATTTTTAAAAGAGAAGCCTGCAGTACAACAGATCTCTATGTTTTTTTGCAAGCCGTCGGGTTCACTTCGCCGCCTGCTTGACTGAATTCCTCAATTAAGTTTAAAATGATCAGGAAGAGCAAGCAAAAAAGTTTCTTTGAAAAATGCAGCTTTACTTAAAGGAGAGATGATCATGGAAAATAAAGGTCTGTTTTTCGCCCTGCAGACAACCATCCTTTACCCCTTTGCGTATGTAATTGGCGTTATTGCCGGGCTTTTATGGTATCCCATTTCCATTTTTGAAGCCCTCTTCGACCCGAATACTCCCTAAAAGTCGGTGGCTTAATTTAAACCAATCGTTTTTTCTGAAATTGTACGGCAGGACAGACGTTTCAGCCTGTCCTGCCGTTTTATTTTATCTTGGCAAAGAAAATTACACGATATAGGTGCTGGCTGCAGTATCGCCGCCTCGTCCCGTCCAGTTGGTATGGAAAAATTCACCGCGTGCTTTGTCGACCCGCTCGTAGGTATGAGCGCCAAAATAATCGCGCTGTGCCTGCAGCAGATTGGCAGGCAGGCGTTCACTTCTGTATCCGTCAAAGAAAGCAAGAGCTGAAGACAGGGCAGGAGTGGGTATTCCCATTTCGGTCGCTTTGACAATAACCCGACGCCAGGCAGCCTGGCTCTCTTTCACAATTTCCGCAAAGAAAGGATCGAGCAGAAGGTTTTTCAGTTCAGGATTTTTATCAAAGGCCTCCTTAATTTTTCCCAGAAAAACAGAACGGATAATACAGCCTCCTCGCCACATCAGGGCAATACCGCCATAATTGAGATGCCAGCCATAGCTTTCGGCAGCAGCACGCATCAGCTGATATCCCTGCGCATAGGAAATAATTTTCGCCGCATAAAGTGCTTTACGCAAATCCTCGATGAAGGCGAGTTTGTCACCGTCAAAAGTCTTTGCCAGTCCCGGCAGCAGCTTGGATGCTTCTACACGCTCTTCTTTAATGGCGGAAAGGCACCGGGCAAAAACAGCTTCGCCGATCAGCGTCAGGGGCTGACCTTCATCAAGTGCGGCGACAACGGTCCATTTTCCTGTCCCTTTCTGTCCAGCCGTGTCCAGGATCAGATCCACAACTTCGTTGCCGTCCTCGTCTTTATACCCGAGAATATCCCGTGTAATTTCGATGAGGTAGGAGTCCAATTCACCTCGATTCCATTCGGCAAAGACTTCATGCATTTCACTGTTAGACATCCCAAGACCGGAATGCATCAGATGATAGGTCTCACAAATCATCTGCATATCACCGTATTCAATGCCGTTATGCACCATTTTAACGAAATGCCCGGCTCCACCTTCACCCACCCAATCACAGCATGGTTCACCTGCATCAGTTTGCGCACATATTTTTTGGAAAATCTCTTTGACTTCAGCCCAGGCGCTGGGTGTTCCGCCCGGCATCATGGACGGACCCAGCAACGCTCCTTCTTCTCCGCCGGACACGCCGGTACCGATATAGCGCAGCCCCTTGCTTTCAACGTAGGCTGTGCGGCGAATGGTGTCAGGAAAATGGCTGTTTCCGCCGTCAATAATAATATCGCCTTCTTCCAGATGCGGAATTATCTGTTCAATAAAATCATCCACTGCCACACCTGCTTTAACCAGCATCATCACTTTTCTCGGGCGTTTCAGGCTTGCACATAGTTCCGCAATACTGTGGCAGCCCAGAAAATTCTTTCCGGCACCGCGCCCCTGAATAAAAGCATCCACTTTTTCGACTGTTCGGTTAAAAACGGCAACACTAAAGCCTTTGCTTTCCATGTTTAAAACAAGATTTTCGCCCATTACTGCAAGACCGATCAGTCCGATATCCATTTGTTTCATTTTGTTTTTTCCTTTTATTGTGACCATATTCAGTCGCCGGGAAACAGTCGCGACCGCCAGTAAAAGACACAGTAATCATATCAAATGACAAACAGACAAAACGAATCATTCCTGAAGCCTTTGGAATTCATTTTGTTGTTTTCCCGTTATATATGATAGGGTTTATTCACTTCTAATCGTAGTGATGGTGCCCCTTTTTTAAAAACACAACAGCCTTTTACGTCCTTTTTGGAGAAGATCGCATGAACCAGGAAACGTCACACACCGCCAGTGACTGCAACAGCTGCAGCAAACAGGACTGTGCAGCCAAATCCCGCTTAAGCAATGAGTCAGAACAGGAATTTACAGACAGGCAGCTGCTGATGGAGCGCATGTGTCAAATAAAACATAAAATTCTGGTTCTGTCCGGCAAAGGTGGCGTCGGCAAGAGCACGGTGGCTGTTAATCTCTGTGCATCTCTGTCTCTCGCGGGGAAACGGGTCGGCTTGCTCGATGTGGATATCCACGGTCCCAGCGTACCAAAAATGCTCGGACTGGAAGGCATGACGGTTCAAAACAACGAAGGGGCAATTGTACCTGTGGAAGTAGGGGACATGAAGGTTGTGTCAATCGGCTTTTTTCTGCGCAATGCCGATGATGCTGTCATCTGGCGGGGCCCCATGAAAATAGGAGTCATTAAACAGTTTTTAAAAGATGTGGAATGGGGTGAACTGGACTATCTGATCGTTGATTCCCCGCCGGGAACGGGCGATGAGCCTTTGTCCGTCTGTCAATATTTGCCTGATGCGGATGGCGCTGTCATTGTTACCACTCCGCAGGATGTGTCTGTCGCTGATGTGCGCAAGTCAATTAATTTTTGCAAGCAGATGAAAATGCCCGTCCTTGGTGTAGTGGAAAATATGAGCGGCTTTATCTGCCCGGGCTGCGGTGAGCGGCACGATATTTTTAAATCAGGCGGGGGAGAGCGCATGGCGAAAGACATGGGCGTTCCTTTCCTGGGCAGCATCCCCATTGATCCAGACATGGGACGTGCCGGCGATGACGGGACTCCGTATACTCAGGCTTTTTCCGCTTCGGCGGGCGCAAAGGCTTTTGAAAAAATTGTGCAGGCACTGACCGAAGAGAGTTAATCCGAAACTCAACCATCACCCACTTCGAACCCTGAGGAAAATGCAATGCGCTCCAGCGTTGATATTACAGTCCTCTGCAACAATGACAGCATCGGTGGTCATATCCGAGCGGAACACGGTTTGTCTCTGCATGTATCAACGCCGTCCGGCAATCTGCTGTTTGATACAGGGCAGAGCGATGTTTTTCTTGACAATGCTAAAACCCTGCAAATATCTTTGGACAAACTCAGCGCCCTGGTACTGAGTCATGGGCATTATGACCATACAGGGGGACTGGCATACGGTGCTGCACTTTTTCGAAATCTACCGATTTATTTTCATCCGGAAGCGCTTCAAGACAGATACCGCCGTATGGACGATGGAACAGCAAAATCTATTGGCATTCCTTGCAGTTCGTTCAACCTGCTTCAGCATCCGGATTTCCGTGCTGTTCATACATCCCAACCTGTTGAAGTTTTGAAAAATATCCGGGTCACCGGGGCTATTCCCCGTACTGCATCTTTCGAAGATACCGGGGGGCCTTTTTATCTTGACCGGGAGTGTACGCTCGAGGACAGTATTGCTGATGATCAGGCGCTTTGGATTAATGCATCCTGCGGCGTAATTGTCCTGCTCGGCTGCGCACACGCAGGAGTGATCAATACGCTCCGGTATATTCAAACGCTGATACTTCCCCGGAAGATTTGTGCTGTTATCGGCGGATTCCACTTAAAAAACGCTTCAGAGCATCGTCTGCTCACAACCATTGATGCTCTGAAACGCTTTGATCTGGCAATGCTCGCACCCTGCCACTGCACCGGAGAAAAAGCAATCGAAGCTCTGGCGGCTGCCTTTCCGAATATATTTGTCCAATGCAACGGCGGATCCCGTTTTACTTTCCCTCTGTAAAAAACCGCAGCTACCGCAACGCTTCAAGTGTATAAGGGGGCAGTTTTTTATCGGCGAAAATCGGCTCAAAGCGGCAAAGACGCTGCCTTCCGTTAATCACGGGAACGCTGGGCCAGTCTTCTCCGATGAGCGGCTTTGCATATGCCACGAATGCATCCGTAACGTCAGTTCGCGATTCTGAAATCCAGGCATCGGGGAAACTGCGTTCCGAGTTGGCTACAGACTCAAGAGGCACCTTGTCATAACGAACGTTGTAAATGGGACCCGGCTCGCGGAGAATTGTCGACATCCAGCCATTTTCTCCCGAAACAGCAATCAGAACAGCCTGCTGTCCCACTTTATATGCCTCATCCAGATCGACAATGGAGGCATAGGCGGTTGTAGCACGCTGATCGGTTCCGGGCACCTGACCGCGGGCGCTTCCTGCAGCGGGCAATCCATGTTTATTCAAAAGATTCACCACTTTCTGAGCCACTGTCATCTGCGAAGAGCCGAAACTGGTATGACCGAAACTGTCCTTCACCTCACCCAGCTCTCCCACATCAAAACCTTCGCTGACAACAACCAGACAGCGTCCGTCTTTTCGGATCTGGTCGTTTACCCGATCGCACAATTCCTGCGCACTAATTTTCGATTCTGCCATATAAATCTGCAGAGGCATTTCACGTTTCGGATCAGCAAGGCGCGCAGCGGCAGGAATGTAACCTATACGCCTGCCCATAGCCTGCAATACGAGAACAGGGTCAGCAGGAGATGATCCGGCATTTTCTTCATTGGCATTTTGCACCATGGACATCCAATACCTGGCAACACTTCCGTATCCCGGCGTATGGTCAATCAGTTTAAATTCCGAATCACCGACATCATTATCGATTGTTTTCGGAACGCCGACTGCAACAAGGTCAAGCCCCTGTTCGATGGCGAGCTTTGCCACTTTGTTCGCCGTGTCCATGGAATCATTGCCGCCGTTATAAAAGAAATAGCCGATATTGTGGGCTTTTAAAACATCAAGCACCCTTTGAAAGTCTTCCTTTTGGGAAGACTTCAGTTTATAGCGACATGTGCCGATAGCGCCGGCCGCCGGGGTATATCGCAGCAGAGCGACTTCTTCGTCTGTCTGCGCGCTGAGGTTCAGCAATTCTTCTTTCAAAACGCCTTCTATGCCGTGCCAGCCGGCATAAACAGTTCCGAAAATATCAGGAAACATCTTGCAGGTATCAATTACACCACGCAGTGAACTGTTAATTACGGGGCTGGGACCGCCGGACTGGGCAACTAGTACATTTTTCTTCATGAACCGTTTACTCCAAAAATTGTTGATGGGAAAAGCATTAAACGTAAGAAGTCAAGCGATAAAGCACTTCGCCTGCATTGGGAACAAGCAATTTCCCCTGATCTTCCTGATCCCGCCAGTCTTCAGGATTAATGGAATCGGGATCGCGATAACCCAGATTGATGGCAAGGCATTCCGCCTCCGGAATGGATGTGGCAAGGGTAACCTGAACCCGCGGCTTTTCAATGCCGTTTTCAAAACTTCCCATGCCGCGGACATGGGTGGAATGCGCCAGAATACCTCCGGGGATGTCTCTGAATTTATCCGGTTGTTTAACGAAATAATCCCGAACGTGATACCCGATACGGGCAATAAGTTCTCCGTGGGTAATACTGACTTCACGAATGTGTTTTCCGAAAATAATTAATTCACCGCCATCGGCAACTACCGGCTCCAGTTTATACATGCATTTTCCTGCCACCCAAAGCTCATCATACATGGGAGGCGCCATGGCTAGAATACTTTGAAAAGGCTTATCTTTGTAGATAACATGCGTCTGTGCACTTAAATCAGCCGCTTCGCTCCAGGCTTCTTCCGGGCTGCCAAAGTAAATCGCTTTCGTGGCTGTGCCGGACACATTCAGGCAAAAACAGTGTTTTTCAACCGGAATCATGGAAGCTGCCCGGTCGACGACTGCCCGTACTGCTGTATGCTTTGTTCCGTTGACAGCATAGTTGGTGAGCAGGGCGCCCAGCCAGTGAAAAAGATTCAGGATTTCCGCACCGGAAATACCGGGATAAAAATATTTATTTCCGCCGCTGAAACCAACAACTTCATGGGGAAAGACCGGTCCTACGACTATAAGGTGGTCATAATCCAGAATTCTTTTGTTAATGGTCACTTTTGCCGATTGAAACAATAATCCGCCTGATAAAGTGCCGATCTCCTCTGCGCTGATTTCACCCAGACAGGTAAGGGCATCGGGGTTTTGCCATTCGTGATTGAAAATCCCGATATCTTTGTAAATGCCTTTGCGTTCTTCATCTGATATTCCCAGCAACTTCTCAATCATCGTGTTGGACATGGGCGGATGCGTACCGAGAGCAATCAGGAAATCCATTTTAGCGGCACGTCCGTTGACTGCTTCAAAAAGCGCACGAAACATAACAGGCATGGGCATACTGCGGGTCTGATCCGGGATAATAAAAAGCACTCGTTTCCCTGTCAGCGGGAAATCGGACAGTGTTTCCTGAACAAAAGACGCTATCTCTTCATTAGTGAGATAGCCGTCCTGTTTTATTATATTTTTAACCATGTAAGAAGCCTCTCTTGTGAAAAAAGCGTTCTATCTCACGTCGGTTCCTGCAGTGCGCCCGTTGGTGGCGGGATAGCAGGGAATGACCCGCTATCATGTTACAGTAAAGCCGATGCCGGATAAAGACGATGTCAGGGCGTAGTCCTGCCGTGTGAGCAAGGCGCTGGTGTTATGGAACTCACGCCTTACAGGATATTGTTTGCGCAGCAAATCAAAGTGAACGCCAATTTTATCGGGCGGCAAAGAACATAATTCACGCATCCGGCTGTCATCTTCTTTGAAATCATACACTTTGGAAACGGCATGCAGAAGGCAGTTCGGATCGTCCGGATCAACCGTTACTTCAGGACATAAAGGAGGCGGCATAACAGCATCGGCTTTCCACTGCGCATCCACGCCCAGAAAGGAGCACAGAGACGCATAGATCTGTGTCGTTCCGTTCACTTTTCCGTCAAAGGAATAGCCTGCAATATGAGGGGTACCTAAAAACGTCAGCGCCAGTAGCTCCGGATCAATAGAGGGCTCATTTTCCCAAACATCCAGAACAGCAGCTCTGATTCTATTACTGCGCAGTGCGCTTTTAAGCGCCGCATTATCGGCAACAGCACCCCGCGCTGTGTTGATTATGATGGTTTCAGGCTTGAGGGAAGCGATAAATGCCTCATTCACCAGATGCCGTGTAGGCCATTTCCCTTCTTTGATCAGAGGGGTGTGAAAGGTTATGATGTCACACTTTACTATTTCTTCCAGCGAAGCATAGCCGCTGTTTCCGTTCTTTTCTGCCAGCGGCGGATCGTTGAGGATACAGGTCATGCCGAGGGCTTGCGCCCGTTTGACCACCCGTGATCCGACATTACCTACGCCCACCACTCCAAGTGTCATTTGGGACAGGGCAAGTGAAAAGTGGTTCTCTAGCAGCAAAAGTGCCCCGGTAATATAATCTGCCACGCTGTCGGCATTGCAGCCCGGTGCACTGGAAAAAGCAATGCCTTGCTCTTCCAGATACTGCTTGTCCACATGATCTTCGCCGATGGTGCACGTTCCGACAAAGCGGACGGCAGTACCCGACAGCAGCTCTTTGTTAACCTTTGTAATGCTGCGAACAATAAGCGCATCTTTATCTTTAAGCATTTCCTGTGAAATAGCCCGCCCAGCGACTAATTGCACAGTCCCTAAAGTGCTGAAAGCATCTATTCCATAAGGAATGTTTTCATCTGCCAGTATTTTGATCATGCGGCAATTCTTTTTTATCCTGCTCTTTTTTCAAAGCGACTTTAAATCCTGCCATTTCCTCCAAATGCAGCACACTCAGCGACAGGATGCCTATACCATTGTGCAAGGGAGCCATTGACCGATAAAAACGGGGTGTCGCTCCTGTTCCGACAAATTTCAGATGATGTTCCCCGGCATCAAGTATGAGCGTATCCAGGTGCATCCAGAGCGGATCAAAACCCGGCGCACTGAAATCTACTGGTGCACCGATGGGCGCATCATCAAGATAGGGCTGATATACGCCGCACATGAGCGAATGGGTGAATAACCCGTCAAGACGATAGGTCCCTTTTTCCTCAATCGCAAACGTATAGGTGATTTCGCCGGTACCAGACATGGGAGCATATAGAATGGCACCTGACAAAGGCAATACAAGCAGGGGAGGATCCGCTTTATAGGAGAGGTCACTTGCCGAAATAATTTTATAGGGAGGCATCCGATCCGCCCATGCGGGAAAGGGCTCGTCACTGTTTACCGGCGGATACTGGTACCAGAAGGCAACTGAACTGACCCAATCTGAACGCTCTATAAACCCTCCAATTTCAAATTTTGCAATGGGCGCCTCTTCATCAAAAATACTGCCTTTATGCTCAATCTCGAGCCGCAGTGACTCTTTAAACGGAACCGGATCAAGGATGTGCCAACGATAGGCAGTAACACGGTCCCCAACAACAACGCCTTCGTAAAGAGACACTCCGTGATAGGGACGACAAAACTCCCTGAAGCCCCAGGCATCATTAAAATAATCTTCCGTACCCGTGCCCTTAAGCTGCGGCGTTTCAGCATGGTCTATGTAAAAAAAATCATCGCCTTCGCCAAACCAGCCTGTTTCCATCTGATGCACGGACAAAACAGTGCCAACATAATGGCCACGCCCTTCCGTTTGAAGGATTGTATAATTGCCCTCTGATGCAGGCGCCTCCTGCCTGTAACGGGCGTGAAAATAAAGCGTATCCTCAGGAAGCTGATCGACTTTTTGCCAGTCAAGATAATAATAAAATGAATCTACTTTTACTGCAGGATTTTCATTTGCTACAACAACACGGATGTGTTTTCTGAAAGGCATCGCCCAGTAACACACCCTGGAACGCCCAAGAGACGAGACAGACACAGGAATGGAGTCCAGTTCTTTTGCGGCACCATGCCCCACACCGAAAAAGTCTCCCAGAGGCGCTTCCACAGAGGGTGACTCCTGTCCGTCGTAATAAATACGCAGTACGAGCGAACGCGCGTAGAAAGGGTCTGCTGTGCCCACGGTATTCCAGAAATGATTTACAATTCCGGGACCAGCCGCATCCAACAGCGTCAGGCTTTCCCCCGGCAGGATAGAGTGCGCATCTCCGTTGCGCCCCAAATCTTTATTGCTGCTGCTTGCCCGCTGTGCTTCGAAATCCAGTGCCCGGGTCAGCAGTGACAGTTGAGACTGTGCGGCCTGTCTTTGTTCCGGCTCCAAAGCCATGCCCGCTAAGGGAAGCAGCAGAGTAGATAACAATAATGCGCACCTGTAAACACCTGACTGCACTGAAATGGTACGTTTCATGTTGAGTGGTATTCCTTTATAGGGTTATAGGATAGGTGTTACAGAAGACTTTCCAGTTCATCCACGAGGTTGCTGAATTTTGTCATGGCATCACAAACGGCATCAGGTCCGGTTAGATCGACGCCTGCTTTCTTCAATGTAACGAGGGGTGGCTGCGAACCGCCTGCGCTCAGAAATTGCAGGTATTGTTCTCTTTCTCTGCTGCCGCCGCCAAGAACTTGTTGGGCCAACGCAATAGCTGCTGACAGGCCAGTTGCATATTTAAAAACATAGAAAGCCCGGTAAAAATGCGGGATTCTGAAGCATTCGAGTTCCAAAGAATCATCAATGGCAAAACCGGTCCCGAAATAATCGTTTAATAGATCTCTGTAGATCTGACGGAAACTTTCCTCTGTCATAGGAATACCAGCTTCAGCCTGTTCGTGGATCCTCTTTTCAAATTCTGCGAACATCGTCTGGCGAATAATGGTACCCCGGATTTCATCGATTTGCTTGTTGATTAAAAAAGTGCGCTCCTTTTTGTGTTTCGCCTTTTCCAGCAAGCGATGACCCAAAACCTGCTCATTAAACGTTGAAGCAATTTCAGCAAGAAAGATAGGGTAGGATGCGTATTGGGGAGGCTGACGGCGCATACTGTAATAAGAATGCATGGAATGTCCTGCTTCATGCGCCAGAGTAAACATACTGTTCAGAACTTTGTCCTCATAGTTCATAAGGATATAGGGCGGGCATCCGTAGACACCATAAGAAAAGGCACCGCTCATTTTGCCTGCATTTTCATACCGGTCAACCCACCGGTCAGCAGTCAGTCCTTTGCGAAGCGCACCGACATAATCATTACCCAGAACGCCCATAGCATCACAAATGGTTTCAACTGCCTCTTCATACGGAATGGAAACACTCATCCCTTTCACCAGAGGCTGATAGGTATCATAAAAATGAATGTCTTTAAGTCGCAGAACCCGCTTACGGAGGGCGTAATAACGGTGCACAGAAGGAAGCCCGTCTCGAACGGCCGTAATCAGTGAGTCATATACAGACACAGGAAGGCGATCTGCAAACAATGCCGACTCACGAGCAGACGGGAAATTCCGGGCCCGGGCATAGTAAATATCCTGCAGCAAAGAGGCGTTCAAGATAGAAGCCAGACTGTATTTGTGGGATTCAAAAACCTGATAGTACTTTTCAAAGGCTTCTTTGCGCACACTTCTTTTGGGCGACTCAAGAAAAGTGACGAACGAACTTTGGGTCAGCGCGCTTTCTTTCCCGTTTTCATCTGTCACGGTCCCAAACACAAGATCGCCGTCTGTAAGCTGATCAAATATTTTGGAAGGCGCTTCGCTTACTTCGCCCTGCATGGCAAGAAGCCGTTCTTCTGCAGGGGTCAGCACATGAGGACGGTAGCGCAGCAGATCTTTTAAAAGAGCTTTGTATTCCGCCAGAATCGGATCTTTCAAATAGCCATCCATTATTTTTCGGGGAATAGCCTGAATTTCCGGGTTGATATAACTCTCCGCTTCGCTGGCAAGCATGGCAAGCCGGGAAAAGCGGGCAACCATGCCCTGATAAAGCGGATTGGTTATGTCTTCAGCATACTTCAGCTGCGCATAAGCACCAATCTTTTCAAGATTAAGGTGAATGGAAGTGGACAAGCGGCAACAGGCAAGCAACTTTGCTGCGGATTTGGACAGTTTCCCTTTAAATACGCCGATTGCCGGAAGTTCGGACTCCGCCTTTTTAAAGGCTTTTTCCCAGGCAGCATCGCTTTTAAAAAGCGGCTTTAAATTCCAGGTGTGCTCTTCGAGGACTTTTTGGCGTGGCAAAGGTGACTTACAATCAGACATTTCCAACTCCACCCCTGATATGCGTCAAATCACCAGGGCATTTTTAACTTATTCTTACTTATAAAACGTTATTCAGCGGAAAAACGATACACTGTTTTGCTGTCGTACTTTTCGCCCGGGCGAAGGATAGTGGTGGGAAAGGAAGGCTGATTGGGCGAATTTGGAAAATGCTGTGTTTCCAGACAGAAAGCATTGCGATGATGATAAACAACACCGCCTTTACCGACGTCGGACCCGTCCAGGAAATTGCCGCAATAAAATTGAACACCCGGCTCTGTGGTCCAGCATTCAAGTACACGCCCGCTCCGGGCTGAATGCGCACGGGCTGCCCGCTTCATCCGTCCTTGCGGATCCTTCTCAATGACAAAATTGTGATCGTACCCTTTTCCGAAACGCAGTTGTTCATCCGCTGTATCAATACGGGCACCAATCGCCACTGGAGTACGGAAGTCGAGTGGCGTCCCTGCAACAGGGCGCAATTCACCTGTCGGGATCAAAGTCGAATCGACGGGGGTCATGTACTCGGCATAGATAGCGAGAGCCTGGTTTAGAATAGCGCCGGAGCCGTGTCCGTCAAGATTGAAATAACTGTGATTGGTCAGATTCACGGGAGTCGCTTTGTCTGTGACAGCTTCGTATTCAATCTCCAGCGTTTTATCTCTCGTAACCCAATAAGTCACTGTACAATCCAGATTGCCGGGATATCCTTCATCTCCGTCCGGGCTGCGATGTGTCAGCACCAGTCCCACCGCATCTTCGCGGCGCAGCGTTTCCGCTTTCCACACCGCTTTGTCGAAACCTATAATGCCACCGTGAAGATGATTTTCTCCGTCATTCTGTGCCAATGTGTACGTCCTGCCGTCCAGATCGAAGCGTCCGTTGGCAATCCTGTTTCCATAGCGCCCCACAATGGCGCCAAAATAAGGATGTTTCCCTTCATATTTATCCAGACTGTCAAAGCCCAGCACAATATCAGCGAGACTTCCGTTTCTGTCCGGCGTCTGAATAGAGACAATAATACCGCCAAAATTGGTGATTTCCACCTTGAAGTCTTCTGCTGCAGTCAGGGTATAGATATCCACACTTTCACCGGAAGCCGTAGTGCCGAATGTCCTTTTTTCAATATTCATCTCATCCGCTTTCTTCATTTTTGGTGACACCAGAAGTGCCGCATCAATAAACTGACCGCCGCCGTGGTGCTGACGCCCGTGAATGGCAAGCATATTTGCGCCTTTTTTCATGGCGGAACAGACTGCCTCAGTCACATCAAAAGCCTCGTATCTGTCATTCCAGCGATCTAAAGAAATAAGAGGTTTCCCATTCAGATACACTTCAACATCATCATCATGGTGCATAACCAGCAAAGCTTTATCCAGTTCATCATGTGTGCAGGAAAAACTTTTTCGCAGCCAGATCTGCTCCGTATCCCAGAGAGTCCGGATGAAATGTTCGCTGCCCTCTTTTTTGCCGAAGGCTCCAGCCCCTGTTTTCCAGGCGTGATCATTGAAAGATACCGTCATCCAGTCCTTCGCCGGCTTTTCCATCGTATATTTCCATGCGCTTGCGCAATCACCGTCCGGGGCAGCACCAACCAGGACCTGCATCGCGTCACTGTCTGACGGCAGGCCCAGCGGCGGGTCGCATTCATAGGCAGCCTTTCGCGTATTTGCTTTTATTACCGGCGCAAGATCAAATTTAGGGTTCCGGTGATAATCGTAAATCCCGTTTTGCTCCTGTTCTACGTCGGTCAGCTGGGTATAACAGAAAGCGAAGCAGTACCGGTTATCAAGCAATGCCGCTGTGAGACCGTTGTACCGTTCATAAAATTCTTCCAGACTCTGAGGCGTATTTCCATAGCCCCACGCCCCTTTATTCACATTCCAGCCAATGCCTCCGAATTCGCTTACGAAAAAAGGAACTTCTACAGAAAGACCGCCATAGCGCCGCGGTAGTTCCTGCGAGCAAAGCGCCGCTGTCCAGCGTTTTCTAAAAGTTTCAGGATTCTGATCATAATCATGGGCATCCAAAAGTTGGGGATCAGCAACGCCATGCGTATATCCGCTTGTTTCCAGCACAGGGCGAAAGGGATCCAGCCTTTTTGTAAGATCCACAACCATCGCCTGCAAAGGAATATCTTTTGCTGTGGTTTCATTGAAAGGACACCATCCGATAATGGACGGGTGGTTAAAATCTCTGGCTATTATTGCAGCCCACTCCGCCAGAACTGTGTTGAAAGATGCCGGATTTCCGGGCTCCAATCCCCAATTGGGATACTCGCCCCAGACCATATAGCCCAGACGGTCGGCCCAATAAAGAAAACGGGGCTCAAATACTTTCTGATGCAGTCTTGCACCATTGAACCCGGCCGCCATGGAAAGCTCTATATCTTTCTTGAGTGCCTCATCCGAGGGTGCTGTCCAGATACCGTCGGGATAAAAGCCCTGATCAAGAACCAGTCTCTGGAAAATTGCTTCCCCGTTCAGCAGAAAAGACCGTCCCTTCAGCTCAACGGTGCGCAAGCCGAAATAACCGGACACTATGTCGCATACCCGATCTCCCTCTTCAAGACGTAATTCGAGATCATAAAGAAAAGGATCTTCAGGCATCCACCAGCGAGGCGCCGGGATAGAGAGGAAGAGGGAAGTGCTGCTGCCTGCGCACCTCACGGTCGCTTCGCTTATGGGTACTTCGTCGGAAAAGGCACGGACAGTAAGTTTAAGACCTTCTGCGACGCCCGATAGATTAACGTCGAGTAAAGCGCCGCCCCGACCGCGATCTGCCGTCACCCGATAGGACACTATGTGAAGGGGATCCACGGCCTCAAGCCAGACACTCTGCCAAATACCTGTAGTTCGGGTATACATGCAGCCATAGCTTTCCGGCTGGGGACTTTGCTTGCCGCCTGCCTGCAAGCCGCTTCGTACATCATCAAAAGCATGAACGATCAGTGTGTTTTCGCCCGATTGAAGAAATGCCGTTATATCAGCGCGGATGGGGGAACTGCCGCCCTGATGCACATAGGCTTCTTTATTGTTGACATAAAGGGTTGTCCTGAAATCGCAGGCACCGATATGCAGAAAAATTTGCTTGCCCTGCCAGGATGGCGGCAAGGAAACCATTTTGCGATACCAGACATTTTTTACAAATTGGGTGCGGGCCAACCCGGACAAAGCACTCTCCCGGCAAAAAGGCACTGTAATCTGATCGGGATACAGGCGGCTATCCAAGTAAGTTTCATTGCCGTCTGTTTCGGCAAATTCCCACACTCCGTTGAGCGTCATCCAATCCGACCTGAACATGAGCGGCTCCGGATGTTCGCTTCTGGGAAGCACGTCTGCGTGCAGCAGCGAGGCAAAAATCCCTGAAACGACGAGAAGGAGCAAAGAACAAGATTTTTTTGTGAACCCGCCCATCATGATTTCTCCTGAATTAAAAATTGATTGGTTACCAGGTCGAAAAGAAGCGCAATGAAAACCTAATCAGGTATGTATACCTGAAATCCCACGTGTCAATCAAGAAATCGGGGTGAAACACTTCCCCTCCTCGTGATATACTGATTAAAGGGTATGTCTGTAATACTCTTTCCTGTGCGTTCTGCCTGTTGATCCCCAAAAACATTAATAATCAAGGAAGTTTTGAAATGTCATTTCCCGTAGATGTCAGTGCTTACAAAGCTGTTGCGATTAATCCTTTCACCGATGAAATCACTTCGGAACAGCGTGCTCAATTGTTGACAAATATTCAAATAATGCGTGATACCATTATTTTCTTCACTGCGGTAGCAGGCGCGAAAGGACTGGGCGGACACACCGGAGGCGCTTACAGTATCGTCCCGGAGGCTCTCATTGCCGATGCTTTTATGAAAGGTTCTGATCGCTTTTATCCCGTTCATTTTGATGAAGGCGGTCACCGTGTAGCGCTGCAATACGCCCTCTCCGCTTTCAATGGGGAAATGCCTTTCGAGAAACTTCTGCAGTACCGCGCCGCTTATGAGGGGTTATACGGACATCCCGAACTGGATCCGGAACTGGGCATCAAATTTGCATCCGGTCGCCTGGGCCATCTCTGGCCTTTTGTAAATGGTGTGGCATGTGCCAACCCTGATAAAGTTGTTTTTCTTCTCGGCTCCGACGGATCGCAAATGGAAGGGGATGATGCTGAGGCTGCTCGTTTTGCCGTCAGCCGTCAGCTGAATGTAAAACTGCTGATCGATGACAATGATGTGACAATCAGCGGACATCCGTCCAAGTACCTGCCCGGATTCGATGTTGCCGCCACCCTAAAAGGACATGGACTTGCCACCTGTGTCGGGGAAGGGGAAGACTTCGATTCGCTGTACCAACGCATGGTAACCGCCGTCCGTCAGGAAGGCCCTGTTGCCCTGATCAATAAACGCCTTATGGCACCAGGCGTGCCTGTAGTGGAAGGCACTTCCGCCGGGCACGACGTGATTGCGCTGGCTCCCGCACTGGAATACTTAAAAGCCCGCAATCTTACTGATGCGATCGCCTACCTGGAAGGAGTGAAAAAGGTATCAGGCAACCCGGTATACAAAGGCTGTACAGCGGAAACGGCGAGCAACCGCGGCGAATTCGGTAAAATCGTCAATGCAATTCTGGATCGCATGCCGGAAGCTGAGCGCATTGACAAAGTACTTGTCGTTGATTCAGATCTGGAAGGCTCCACCGGCCTGAAAGCTATCCGTATCGCCCATCCTGAAGTCTGCACCAACGGTGGCGTACAGGAACGGGGCAACTTCTCCGCAGCGGCGGGCTTCGGTTTCAAAGAAGGGCGGCAAGGCATATTCAGCACTTTCTCCGCATTTCTGGAAATGATCATTTCCGAACTGACTATGGCACGGCTCAATGATGCCAACGTCCTTTGCCATTTCTCCCATGCGGGTATTGATGATATGGCCGACAACACCTGCCATTACGGAATCAATATCTTTCTCGCCGACAGTGCAATCGCTGAAGGCGATACCACACGGCTGTATTTCGCTGCCGATGCTCTGCAGCTGAAGAGCCTGGTCGAGACCATCTGGAATGACAAGGGGGCGCGCTTTGTCTTTACGCTCCGCAGCGCAACACCTTTTATCTGCAAAGAGGACGGGTCCCGTTTCTATGAAGCTCCATATCAGTTTGTACCCGGAAAAGATGAAATAATCCGCACCGGTACTCAGGGATATATCGTCTCCTATGGAGATATGCTCAGCCGCTCGCTGGATGCTGTAGAGCAGGCAAGAGAAGCAGGACTGGACGTAGGTCTGATTAATAAACCCACCCTAAATGTTCCTGATGAAAAGACGCTGGCGTTGCTGAGCAAAGCGCCCTTTGTGCTGGTTGTGGAAAGTCAGAACGCCAAAACAGGCCTCGGAAGCCGTTTCGGCACCTGGCTGCTTGAAAGAGGGTTTACTCCACGCTATGCCGCTCTCGGGGTTACAAAACATGGCAAAGGCGGGCTCAGTGAGCATATGCCGCATCAGGGACTTGATCCTGCCTCTATACTTGCGAAAATTCAGTCGCTCAGCGTCTGACCTTTCTCGAATTATCCAACTGCGGCCTGTCGGGTATCTTTCCCGGCAGGCCTTTTTATATAATGAAAAAGTCTTCATTGATCCGACCGCTGTCCACAGATAAAGGAAAACGGCATGTTCACTTTTTTCTTCACAACACTTTTTCTTTCCGCATCTTTTCAGGCGGAGTATATTTTTCCTCCAAATGAAATGCATAACCACAGTTCCAGTATTGTGGAGTGCTCGGACGGGAGCCTCCTTGCCGCCTGGTTTCATGGTACAGGTGAGCGGGAAGCGGACAATGTGGTGATTCAGGGCGCGCGAAAAAAAGCCGGTGATAACCACTGGTCTGAAGTATTTCTGATGGCGGACTCGCCGGATCTGCCAGACTGCAATCCTGTGCTGTTCATCGATCCCCGCGGTGTCCTTTGGCTTTTCTGGTCTGCTATTCAGGACAACGAATGGGGGAGTGCTCTATTAAAATACCGGACTTCTCGCGATTATCTCGGCGACGGCGCTCCTAAATGGGACTGGCAGGACATTATTCATATGCGCCCTCTGGACCTGGAAGAACGTTTTTTCCCCGTTGTTGATGAAGGGCTGAATACTTACAGTTCCTTAATAGAAACATTGGCACCGGAAAAGAAAGACCAGATAGCGGCAATCAGAAAACAGGGAGAGGAAAAGCTGACCCAGCGTCTTGGGTGGATGGGTCGCACCACACCCATTATGCTCGATGACACAACCATCATGCTCGGACTTTATTCCGATGTTTTCAATTATTCCCTTGCCGTATTCACTTCCGATTGGGGTCAGCACTGGAAGAGCAGCGCACCTATTCTGGATGATGATCTGCTTATGCTTGGAAACATCCAACCGGCTTTTGTCAAGCGCAGCAACGGCGATATTGTCGCTTTTATGCGGGACAACGGATTGCCCCAGCAGATTCGGCAGTCTCTGTCTACCGATCAGGGCATGCACTGGTCCAAGGTCGATTTCACCGGCATTCCGAACCCGGGATCCAGCGTAAGTGCCCTTGCGCTTCAAAGCGGCGTGTGGCTGCTTGTCTGCAATGACACCACACTGGGCAGACACTTGTTGACAGTCTATCTTTCCGATGATGAGGGGAAAAGCTGGCACGTTTCACGTCGAATAGAAGAGGCACCTGAAGGAGAAGGCAATTTTTCTTATCCCACACTTATCCAGGGTGCGGATCAGACGCTGCACCTCAGCTACTCCTACCGGCGCTCCGGTGTGGAGGGCAGCACTATAAAACATGCTGCTTTCACAGAAAACTGGGTACGTGGCATCGATTAAAAGCAGGAAATAAAGAAAATGAATCTTCGATGGATTGATGTCACCCTGCCTATGCACCGTGGGATGACTCTGTGGCCCGGAGATCCTCCTTTTTCGCTGGAAGCGGATGTACGCATTGCCCGGGGTAATTCATGCAATGTCTCAAAGCTGTCCCTGGGAACGCACACGGGGACTCATCTGGACGCGCCCTGGCATTTTATTGAAAATGGAGCGCAGCTGGAAAACATAGATAAATCATTGTTTTTCGGCACAGCCCTTATTCTGGACTGCAGCGGAAGCCATCAGATCAATGCCGCTGATCTTCCTGCTGAACGCCTTCCTGAAAGGGTGCTTTTTAAAACAGCCAATTCCCGTATTGCTGAAGACAGCTCTTTCGTTCAGGATTTCACCGGAATTGAAGCGGATGCCGCGCAGCGCCTGGTTGATGACGGTGTGAGGCTTGTCGGCATAGATTATCTTTCCATCGGGCCGTATAAACGGGGCGAGGCGGTGCACAAAATCCTGCTGGGCAATGGCACCATCATTGTGGAAGGATTGCGTCTGGCGAATGTACCTGCAGGGAAGCATGAATTCATCGTGCTTCCTCTGCGTCTTCTTCATGCTGACGGCGCACCCTGCCGCGCTTTTGTCGGCGTGGCAGGGTAACGTCCTTTCCGTCAGGAAATTGCGTTTCTTTTACTGTCACGGTGCCGTCGGACGGTACTCATCCTGAAATACAGCGCGTGGCCGCACATCATAAACCATGCGACCCTGCGTTTCGGCAAGGGGCGTAAATTCGCCGCCCCGATAGTCCAGCACGCCGTCGCCGTTCAGATCGCTGACCTGACCCGCCTGCACTGTTGCTATAATTTCAAAGACATTGGATCGGGTTGTGATCAAATTGGCCATCATTCTGAAACGTTTTACAATTTCATCATGGCGTGCTTCCATCTGGTGATTATAGCGCAGTGCCAGCTGATTAACATCATTCATTATTGTGAAAGAGTTGCTGTTGCCTTGCGTGGGAAGCCCGAGATTGCTAAGCGGCCAGGGACCGTCATTCCCATCAACCAGGGCGATCCCGCCCGCATAGCATCCGTAAAGCAGTTCGCCGATGCTTTCATAGTAACGGCCGTCTCCGTGATGGGGTCTGCCTGCGGTGATTAAAGAGGATAACCGCAGAACAGCGCGCCCATCCCTGTTTTCGTTCCACTCAGGCGCAGCATTTGGGTCTGACCCATACAGCAGTGACGGGCGATCCCGATCGTCCTGAACAGGAGGCGGGAAAGAGCCCAGCTGGTTCAAGAAGGTTTTTTCTTCCGTGGTTTGCCAGCGTCGGCGCATGGGATCCTGGGACAGTCCTTTCGAGTAGACAGCGCCCGGAAGACCCAGATCATCATCAGGTTTATAAGGAGCACGTGTAAAATCACCCTGCACGTTCAGGGCATTAATCACACCCGGCAGTCCTGCGAGAGGATTAAAGAGTTCAATAGTCCAGTTTGCGGCTTTCGCCGATGCACCGCGCACTACCTGCTTTGTTTCGGAAGTGTTGACATTGATCACGCCCCGGGTCCGCGGTGCCGGAGCGAGCACTACGTGGGTAATACAGGCAACCTGATTCGGATCACCGAGATTGCGGACGCGAAGAGCGAGATAGTTGTTTTCCACACGCACCGGAATCGGGCGCCATGCCAAAGACGGATTATCACTGTAGAATACATATCCCTGCTGATCCGCCTTGCAGTATCCGGCAACTGCTGAACCCGGAGAATTGCTTAACCAGTCAGCGGGGTGGGGCATACCATGGTGACCACTGCCCGCAGAAACGGCAGTCAATTCGACTGGTTCAAGCATCTGCTCCGCATCCCTGCGGTTGGTTATGAACTCAATGGCAAGCCTGGGATCAAAGCGCGGTGCCGTCAGATTTTTCAGCATGGACGGATGCGTAGGATCAAGGTTCAAAATTGCTTCGGTCCGTGCAGCGGTGGGACCATCATATAAAAATGATGGTCTTGCCGGCGGCAGCGGCGTTGCAGTCCTGCCGAAGTAGTCGTCTGCTACCGCTTTCGTATGCTCAATTGTTTTGCGCATTCCGGGAATAAACGTGCCTACATAGGCCATATAATCGCCATTTTCAAGTCCCGTTTCCTTATCCCAGACAAAAAGCACTTCCGGACGGTTTTCAGAACCGTAATCAGGTATATAACGGCTCACGTACATACAGGCACGATCTGTCGGCTGACGTCGTCCCGCTGCATCGCTTTGCAAGGTCACCTCTGTTCTTACTGGCCATTTGGAAGCAACCCACTCCGCATCATCAGGTAGCGACAGGCCATACTGGCGACATATAAATTCACCGTTAAAAATATATACCGGTTCCACCAGAACATTGGTGACAGGTGGGGAGAAACCGATAGAAGAGCCGTCGTACCGGCGCGGATACTGAACCGTCTGCCAGGGCTTTTCTTCGTACCAGTCACCGTATACAGGAAGATTAAACAAATACACAGGGGTCCACATATGGGGCGGCAACCCGTCTTTCCATTGGAAGAGACTGTAAAGATCGGCGGGATCCAATACGGAACCTGTTGACGGATTCACAGAATCAGGAGCCGGCCACAAGGGGACCACCTGCGCCTGACCAACGGTAAGAATTACCGGATTCATAGCTGCTGTAGCCAGGGTATCCTTAACCAGCGTCGGCGGCTGATTATCTTTACCGCGGTGGCCGTGCATGGAACCGCCACCGCCGTAAACAGCCTGACCCAGAAGAGCGCTGGTCAGATCACGATCAGCTCCGTAGGTGAAGAGTTCCAGATGATCGCTATAGTGAAGCACTCCGGTACCGCCGCTGCTTTTTGTTTCGGTAGACATATAGTGCGTGTTGACAACACTGACGGCGTACTGAGGCACATATTCCGCTGATGCCTGAGAAGGACCTTCAATTATTTTTTCGAAGGAAAAGCAGGGAAGTTCGACCAGATCACCCAAGGTTGCAAAGGGCTTTTTCCTCAGTTTTGCCCGACGAACCGCCCAGTCAGAAGAAAGACGTCTTTCTTTGTCTTTTGTCGGATCATCCGTAAGACTGCTTACATTTATAGAAAGATTCAGGTCGTGTCCCGTGTTCCGGTATGCATCCAGCCCTGCAAACTGCCGATAATACCGCTGGTTCCGGATTGGGGACGCTTCCGGGTTGAGCCACTCTTTGACATCGCTGTTAACCTGAAGAATATCCAGCGGATTCTCCCAGAGCCGCGCCTGTGTGTTCATGCGTAAGGGAGATCCCCAGAAAGCATGGCCGTAGAGCTGCAGGGCATGATCTTTATACGCCGGATCAAGTTTCTGATCAAAGCGCTGACGGTAAGTACCGGTCGCAGTCGTATGGTCTGCCATATACGCCTGTCGTCCGGGCCAGCGTACCGCAATCGGAGCATCATTCGTATCCAGATTCATGAGCCCCAGTCCTGTTTCAAAAAGACTCATGCTTTCTGCCCAGTCATCATATGCCCCGTCTGTTGCCGTCCAGCGGTTGGCAAGACCGAAGCGGTCTCCGTGATACATGGGGTGTTTACGTTCAAGAGAGCGATAAAAATCAAGCCCCATATGATCGGGCAGCCAGAAAGAATGCCTTCCGGGATCAGCAGGCGCGAGGCATACCGGTTCGTAGGGTGCCGAGGCTGAGGAAGGGGGCACCCACGCTAGATTTCCGCTGCCGTCAAAACCGTAACTTGTAAATCCCTGAATGGTGTAGGGGCAGTCGACAATATCGTCTTTCGTCCTGTTGATCACATCCTGCTCAGTGTAGGTGACCTGATCAGCGATAATGGATCTGGAAGGATGCCCCACATAAAGAGTGACGATCACATTGTCTCCTGAGTTCCAGCGCCTTTCGACAAAAGCCTGCCAGTCGGGAGAATCGGAAGCGGCAAGAACAGGTGCAAAACCTGTATTAAAGCTTGCCGGCGCCACAGTCATAGTGTAACCGAGTGACGGATCTTCGATTGAAAAAGAAATTGTACCGGCTGCCATCCGTCGTGCCCACTCATTATAGTCTTGAGCAGCGGCTGGTGTATTCAGATTATAAAGAGGCAGGAAGGTCTGCTCATAGGAGCCAGGACCGTAAAAGCGCGGGAGTCCTGTTGCTGCAGGAGGCAGGAAACCCTGAAATCCTGAAAGAATGCCACCAGTGTACCAGATTGGAAAGCCGAGTCTCCCTTCATCAACCCCTTCGCTAAGCAGCGGGTTGGCATGGCTGTCATAGGTAAAGCCAGGGAGGTTAATGCTGGGAGTATAATTCTGACTCGCCCGTATGCGCTCGTAACCACGGTTATCCATCATGCCATTCAGATTGTTATCGATCATATCTTTATCAAGTGTGCCCGGCACATAACTGATCAGTTCCTGCTCATACACGGAAGGAATGACAGGCACGTAGCCTTTTATGGAGTTACGCACTGCATAGCCGCCGTCTCCGTCATTGTCTATACCGTCCCGTTCCGGATAGTTGGGGAACAGACCGCCCCGAAGCAGGAATCTGCTCAAATATTTGAGTCCTTCCTCCGTGTCTTTCAGATCAGTGATATTTACGGATTGCTGATCGGGCGTAAAAGGATTCAGTTTATAGAGATACTTCTCCATAGCGGTCGGATTTGCATCGGGATGGCTGCGGCTGTTTTCCTTCCAGAGCTGGCGGTTTATGAGCGGCACAATACGGCTTCCGGCGGGAATACCCTGACCTCCGGGTCCAGTTCCATGGGTTCTCATTTCAGAAAGCACATGATCGGTATCCCGCCTTTCAAAATCACTTTCAGTTGTCGGTACAGCATTTACACCCCACATAAGCTGACTGGACAGACCGTCTCCATCATTATCAATGTAATCGATGCCGTCTTTCCGCAGAAAAACACTTCCCGTTTCGTCATGCAAGAGAGGCTCCAGCACGGGAAGCGCCACAGGATCCGGAGAGAACTGGTTGTGAATAGGCGGTACAGTGATTGCGTCCGTGCCGTCCGACTTCAAGCCCAACCTGTTGGAATTGAACAGGTGGTTGTTTCCTGTACTGTCGGCAATATCGGCACTCAGAAGAAGGTAGCCTTGTGGCGCTATTTTAATATTGGCAGGGATTTCCCACTGGCTCTTATAAGGATCTTTCATCATGGGATCATGGGTTGCACCGGGGGGATCGGGGACTCCTATTTCAAGAACCCAGCCGCTCAGATCAACTTCTTCATCGGAGATATTCGCAAGCTCAATATACTCATGACTTGGTTCCTGGCTGAAATCAAAGAAGTTAATGGCAAATAGCGGCTTCGGAAAGTCGTTCGCATCACGAAGAACAACACCCGCTGAAATGAGCCCCTGCAGAAACTGCCAATCTGCCACAGTAACAGGATCCGGAATGCCGGCAAAGTCGTTGTTTGCAATGCACTCGTTAATGACTTCCTGATAAGAAGCACGTACCACCGGGTTCATGCGAATGGCAACAACTAATTCCTGGCCTGATGCCAGAGGCGGTATAAATACTGTATAGCCGGTTTCCGTGCCGCCTGCTGAATAAGCACCTCCAATCCCGTAAAAACGGGAGAGCAACCCGAGGAGATTATACCAGGCATTATCCGTTGTTAACGGATCCAGCAAGTCATTGGGATCGGCAGGAGGAGGCAGCACACAGCCATTAACAGTGGCGTATTCGTTCAGTGCCTCCCAGGTGGCATCAGCCGGGGGAGATGGGCAGCCCATAACCACCGTCCAGAAAGTAAGCAGAAGATCCTGCATGGTCGCATCAGGCGGCAGGGCAAAACCGGGAAGTTTCGTTTTGATGTAATACTCAAAGTCATCAAGCAGATTGGGTGTATCTGAAAGTTCTAAAAAAGCATTCCTATGGGGAAGGAAAGCCCAGCCTGGAGCGGAGGCGGAACCATGCATGCGCATGCTTTCCGTAGCCAGAAATTCCGGCGCATTAATACGTTGAAAGTTCTTGGATGTCAGTAGCTGAAGATCGCTGGCTGTACCTGCATAGCCGATCTGGGCAAAAAGTGCGGCAAGGCTCGCTTCTTCAGCGAAATCTTCAAAAACACCGGGACCGCCCGTGCCGGTATAGCGGATGGCATATTCCAGCACGTCCACATCGGCAACAGTCATCCTTCCATATTGATCGGTCAGGTTTGCCAGCAGATAATAGTTGCCTGCTGGCAGACCAGGCGATTCTTTAAATCTGAACTCCATGACGTCCCGGGGATCAGCAGGCACAAGCGGGTCATCGGGAGTATAGACCCAGGCGGTCCGATCACCCAGCAACGGTTGAGCGTGACCGGGATAATCATAGGCGGAACGTAAAGACCAATTCTCCGGAGGATTCTGCAGGAACCGTCGCTCAAGCTCGAAAGGCAGCATCCCGTCAACAGGTGCCGGATTAAGATTTAACTCAGGCAAAACCGCAGCGCCTGCTACCATTTCCGCTTCGACACGGCGCACGGGCCGAACCATAATTTCATTAATTCGGATGGAATCCAAAGACGATGTGGCATATTGAATCAGACGATCTTCCCCTGTCTGCTGTTTCCACCAGGTATCAGGAGAGATCAGGCGTTTTTGATCAAACTCTTCTCCCGAAGTACCTGTCAGCGCCGCCTGCAAATCACCTGTCGGCAGCACATTTTCGTCGGCAATCCGTTCTCTTTCATTCCAACTTTCAGCAGGCAGTAGAATGGAATTAGCAATTCCGGAGAAAAGATTATATTTTCTATAAATAGTGGGGTCACGCGGCAGAGGATCGGTAGTCAGTTTTACAACACCAGGATTCGGGTTTCTGGCGGAAGTTATATCGGCAGCAAGTCGCATAATCTGCAGTATGGGATCGGCAGGGAAGAAAGTTCCGAATGGGGTGGTGCCCATTCCAAGTCCTGTTTTGACTTTGCCCATTAAATCACCGCTGAAGGCTGTATCGAACTGACGAAGCCCTTCTGCAAAAGACGGCAGGTGCATCTTATCCACCACGTTAGTGACATCAGCCCGGAACAACATGGCGGTTGCGATCTGCTGCGGCGTTGCCGTGTTAGGATCAATCTGGTAGAAGTTTTCTGTCTTACCGGAATTTCTTGTGTGGAATGTATTCCGCTTTTCACTGTTGACTGTCACCAGATTTTTCAGATAATCCCAGCGGTTGGGCCCCACGTCCCCATGGCGTTTCAGGTCCTCTTTCCGCAAGAAGAGGCGGTCACTTCTGGCAGGATCTTCCCGATTTTTAAGCGGGTTATACAACTGTAATTCAGAAGGTTCGTCTATACCGTCAAAACGCCCCAGCATCGTCAGTCGTTGTTTCAAGCGCAGCGTTTGATCTTCATAGGTTGCAAGAGGCGACGACACATTGTTGAACAAATACTCCCTGGTGGCTCCGGACATGGCGGGAATATCCAGCCCTTTCCCGTTTAAAAAGTGTCCGCTGTAATTCCAGCCTTTCAAGGCAAGCAGCAGCGCATTTCCGTTATCATCCACCAGATGGTATCCGGGAAAGAATTCATCTACTGTGCCCAACGGGTCATCACTGCCGGTACGCATCAGCCAGAAGTCGTAGCTGCGCCCCTTGCCAATATCGGGAAGCACTCTCGTGTTATATTCAAAGAGGGTCTGCCCCAGATGCAAAGAAGGCAAATCTCCGCTAATTTCATCAGAGTAGTAGCCGCCAGCGGCATTTAGATCCACTTTGCCTGATTCATCTGATATATGAACAGCATAGCGCCCGATGACTTCGGAAACAGGCTCGCCGGAACAGGTCACACGCAGCGCATTGGGCTGGCGGAGAATTTTTGCCAGAGGATTTCCTGCGGGAAGCTCCACTTTTGAAAGCACACCAGCACCTGAAGCGGCATCGGCGGGAACGATAAAAAGCCGAAGTGCGCCGGGACCGTTCAGAACGGCATCGACATTAATGTCATGGTAAGCGCGGTGATGTGCGTCAGAAAAAAGTCTATCCTTCCTGTCGGGACCAAGCCAGCCTACTGTATCCTCTACAGGGTCTTTATAAGGCATCCATGCCGTATAATGCGCATGTGCCTCGGCTGCACTCGCACGGGAAAAGGGGATTTGTTTTCCGGCATAAAGATCAGCAGCGCTTGCATCAGTTAATTTCTCATGGGGACCTACGTACGCGTAACTTCTGAAATTATTCGCCATAAGGTCATAATCATTATCGAGCATATCAACAGCATCAATGCTCAAGGGTATACGATCATAAAGTGGCTCGCCCAGCGCATCCATGCCCACAATGACCGGCACATAGATAATTGGAGGCAGCTGCACATAAAGCGGACCCCGATAATTATTGAACTCGTAGTAGTCCCGTTCATCGAACAGACCGTCGCTGTTCAAGTCAACCTGCATCATGAGTCCCGGCAGCGGAACCGTTAAAAACAGCTGATTTTCCGACAGATCATCCACCATGCCGTCATTATTGTTGTCATAGCCATCACCCAGAGGAGGGTCTTCAAAGCGCCCTGCAAAATGAAGATTTTTCATCTGATCAAGTTCGAAGAGATCCTCCGATCTTGCAGCACGCGGCAGCCCTAAACCGTGATACACAAAAGGAGCCGATTCATGAAGCGGGATAAACTCACCGTCAACACTGCGGGCAGGATCCGGTCTTCCGCTCAACATATTGTCGATGCCATCCCCGAAATGGTTAACATCCTGCACAATCGGCATCCAAATGGCATCGCTCATTCCGTCACCGGTGCTGTCCACATCAGCCCACTGATTCACTTTTTCCTGGGGAAGCGCCGATAAAACAAGCCCGGTTGCCGGATCGATATCCGGCGACAAATCGTTGGGAACTGCAAAAGGAAAAATTTCATCGTTCGGTTTATCCGGATCAATCTGGTCATCCCAAAAAGCAAAGCGTTCGGAGCGAAGCCCGGTTAAAGCATTATTCAGATCTGCAGGGGAAAGCACCTCCCCAAGCGAATTTACCAGTTCCACTTCATACCGGCTTGCATACAGAAGGATAGCATTCCCTTGCATTCGGGGCACGTAAAGCCAGGATTCTGTACGGGGACCACGAAAAAGAGGTTCCAGATGACCATCTTTTAAAAAGTGTGCATAGAGGACACCATCCGCAAGGCGTCCCATACCGCGCAGCACTCTTTCGACCGGTTCCAGATTAACACAGATAAGTCCTTCGGCATTTTTATATAGGGGCTGGTGCGCTTTCTCCCCCTGAAATTGCTGCGCCCAACTCTTGCCCACAAAGGCAGCTCCGTTAAACCGGGTGCGCCAGCCATGATCCAGACTCATTGCATCAGCATGCAGATCCAGGTCCCTGTTTAAACGGTATTGGGCCTGCGCCATGGCGCCATCAAGAAGCCTTTCAGCCAGAGCACGGCTGGTTGCCTGCTGGGTCATCTGCGTTTCGTATCGGACAATAAGCGAAAAAGTAATCGCCAATGAAAGCAATACGAGAAAAACAGAAAGTGCGACAATGAGCGCGGCTCCCCGTTCCTGTGAAACAGATGGTCTGAAGCCCTGGACGCGGTGAGAGGTTCGGATGTTCATAAGCCACCTTATCTGGTCATACATTCCATTACCACTGCCTGATCTTCCGTTTGTATGTAAAAAAATATATTACTTCTGCGGAAAAAAAGACAAAGCCTGTATTTTTGTCAATAGTATACCTTAATTTAAAAGACCGAATACTATCTACATTATACCGCAAAAATTAATAATTGACCGCAAGGTCGGACAATTCATATTTTTCACGATGCAGATCGCACCAGAGGCAAAGAGACAACCGAACACATTCTCAAACTACAGTAGCAATATTATTGCTGTGAAATGGCAAATTCATACCACCCGGAGCCAGCATCAAACGTGCATTTCTGCCCGTCCGTCTCCAAGAAATGAAGCCCTTTCGCAACCTTTGCCGGGGTTCCGGACTCAATGATTACCGAGGGATCTCCGGCGGGAAGAAGCAGTTTTGCGCTTGTATTTGCCGGAATACCTACACGCCAGCGAATCTCATTGTCAGTTTTATCCCAGCGGCTGAAGATCTGTCCGTAAATTGAATTATAAGAGGCTTCGGCAAAAGTCAGACCTTCCGGCATAACGGGATCCATAATTATTTTTTTGAAGCCCGGGGCTGCGGCGCGGATTCCTGCCACATTCTCATAGAGCCAGATGTTTAAATCACCCACCAGCATTACATGATTGTGCGAATTCATCGCCGGATCCGCCGTGTCGCCGTTCCAAAGTTCCCAAATGGTGGTTGCATCTTTCTTGACCATATATCCCCAGCTGGGATAGGAGCTTTGGCTTGCAAGCGTCCAGGCAACATCCGGGCGTCCGCCTTGCGTTAAAGCGCGCATCAGCCATTGACCGCCTATCAGTCCTGTGGAGAGATGCCCCTGTCCCTTATCCATTATACTGGTTACAAGATGTGAAAAAAGGGAGGAGCGGGCAGCTTCGGGCACCAATCCGAATGCCAGAGGAAGTACACAGGAAGTTTCCGTGCCGTTGACATAAAAACCCTGATCGCTGCTATAAAAAGTCCGGTTGAACGCCTCAGTCATCCGATCTGCCTGTGCTTTAAACTGCGTGCAATCCTGCTCTTTGCCGAGCAGTGACGCATACTGCTCCATGCAGCGCAGATCATGGATAAAGTAAGCCGTTCCGATAAAATCTCCGCTTGTTTTGCGCGCCGGATCCTGACTGTGTATCAGATGCTGCTCTTCCGGCGGTACACACCAGTCACCGTAGGTATCACGCGGCATAATACCGTCTTTTATATAGCCGGACATATGGGTGATCCATTTTTTCATGCCGTCATAATGACGGGCCATAACGGATGCATCTCCATACTGCCGGTAGAGCATACCCGGAATAATTATAAAACTGCTCGGCCAGGTCACGCCGTCGTTGTATAAAGGCCAATAAGCAGGGCTGACATCGGACACGCTCCCTGTTTCCCGCTGTGCGTCTTCCATGTCGCAAACCCATTTCGCATAAAGGGCCGCCACATCGAACAGATAGGTTTCTCCTTGTGACTCAGCAGATCGGTCTCCGAGCCATGCCTGACGTTCATCCCGCTGGGGGCAGTCTGTCGGAAAACTGCGGTAATTGCCCCGGACGCCCCAGGAAATATTGCTCACAATCCGGTTTACGAGGTCATTGGAACATCTGAAATGCCCTGCTGTTTCCATATCATCATGAACAACACAGCCGACGATGTCATCCAGAGCGGGAACACCGGGATAGCCTGTAATTTCAACGTAGCGGAAACCGAAATATGTAAAACGAGGCTCCCACACTTCTTCACCCTTGCCTTTCAGGTAATATTCGTTGGTGACTTTGGCACCACGGATATTATCAAGGTAGAGTGTTCCGTCGTCCTTCACAACTTCTGCAAAGCGTTGTTTCACCACGGCACCTTGCGGGCCCTCAACTTTCATGCGAACCCAGCCCACCATATTTTGTCCCATGTCATAAATATATTTTCCCGGGGCAGGATTGGCTATTGCTTTCGGATATACATAACGCACCACCCGGATGGGCTCCATCATCTGGGCGGAAAGGGCGCCGCGCTCGCCTTCAAGTTCCTGCGCCTGCTGCCAGCTGCTGTCATCAAAACCGGGCATATCCCAGCCCGGCAGCTCCATGCGGGCGTCATAAGTCTCACCATCATACTCGTTATTTTTCCTGATGGGTCCCTGATCCGTCACCCGCCAGTTTTCATCAGTAACAACGGTTGCCACGCTTCCGTTTTCGTATTCCAGGCGCAGCACCAGGCGCGCTTCAGGAAGCCCGAAGGTTTCTGTTTTTGTCGGGTCGGAAATACGGGGGGCAAAATAGCGACCGTTACCGAGCCATAAGCCCAAGGCATTTTTCCCTTCCCGGAGATCGCCGGTTACATCGTGGGTGACATAGAATATTCGTTTGTTATACTGAGTGAGACCAGGGGAGAGAACATGGTCTCCGACTTTTTCTCCGTTCAAGTAGAGTTCGGAAAGCCCCAATCCGGAAAAGGAAACAACGGCCCGTTTCAAGGGAGATTCCACCTCAAATTCCCGCCGCATCATCCTGGCGGGAAGGGTACGGTCTTCAGCAATCAAAGCAATCGGCCAGGGTTCACAGCCATTTTTACCGAGAACCTGCGCTGTCTTCCAGTGACTGTCATCAAAGGAACTCTTTTCCCAGCCCGGTTCACGATTATAAGAGCTTTTCCAGGAAGCATCGGTACTTCGGTTCAATATAGTGCCCGATGCGGTTTCTATCTGAATCAGGGCAATCATTCCGGCAGGATTGGGATTACCGCCAGCGTTTTCGGCTTCAATACATAGAGTATTAATGCCGGGAACAAGAGCGTTCTGAATGGGAAAAGTTCCTGCACTATGATAAGTGGTCCATTTGCCTATCTTTTCTCCATTCACAAAGATAACGGCAGAATTGTCGACGGAAAGCATCAGCGCCGCCTGATTAATCTTTTCATTGGGCAGGGTAAAATGGGCTCTGAAAAAACATGAACCGATGGGTGCTTCAATTTGCGGGCTTCCTTCTGAATGCCAGATCCAAAAAGAATCGTTCAATGCAAGCTGCTCGGCTGATTCTTCCTCGCCTTTGGGCATGCCCATCCATTTAGCACCTGCCCAGTCCTGCTCGCCGAGAACACCCATAGACCAGAATGCGCTTTCGCTCCATTCTCCTTCCTTACCGTCCTGGTCCTGGACGCACACTTTCCACCAGCATTTTTGAAAGGATTGGAGCGGCACACCGCCGTACATCACTTGAATGGCATTATCAGAGCGCACAATGCCGGAGTCCCAAAGATCGCCCTCATTATTCGCAAGTTTTTCTTCAGAACTCGCAACAAGTATTCGCCAGGCACTCTGCGCCTGGGCGCGATCCTGCGAATCCAGCTTCCAGGAGAACCGCGGAGCAAACGTATCAATCCCCTCGGGATTAACCCGATACTCACACTTAAGCGCGAAAGGCGCTGATAATTCTGCCTGAATGCTGCCCATAATCATCAGGGAAAAAAGACACAAAAGCAGCAATTGCTTGCTCATATCAGATTCTCCTCCGTTTTTCTGACTAAAAAACATTCTTACACAAAAGGTAAATTGTGCAAATTTAAGGTCGTGGTCTTTTCAAAGACAGGTTTTTAAAGATACGGTCTCATACAGGCACGGCTTTGCGGATATCACCGGTTGCCAGCTCCATAATTTTCTCCTGATCGGCCTCTTCAATAGAAAGGGAGCCCATGAGGTGTCCCTCGCGCATGACCAGAAGCCGGTCGCACATGCCAAGCGCTTCCGGAAGTTCACTTGTTATAATCAGCACGGCAACGCCCTGCGATGCGATGGTGTTGATCAAACGATAGATCTCAACTTTGGCGCCTACATCGACCCCTCGGGTCGGCTCATCAAAAATCAGTACTTTGGAATCGGTGAGGAGCCATTTGGCAAGTACAACTTTCTGCTGTGTGCCGCCACTCAGATGGTGAGCGATTTCTTCCACGTGCGGCGTTTTTATCTGGAGTTCAGCAACATAGGATTCAGCAACGGCTTTTTCAAGAGATGGCGACAGAAAAACGCCTTTCTGCACCGCCTTCATATTTGCCAGCGAAATATTGTTTTTAATACTCATGCCCAGAACAAGCCCCTGGCCTTTGCGATCCTCTGTCAGCAGTCCTATCCCGTTCCTGATAGCCTGGCGGGGGGTTCTGGAGGTTGCATCACAGCCATCCACCAGCACAGCGCCGGACGTGGGCGGATCAGCCCCGAATATGGCGCGTGCAATCTCTGTTCTGCCCGAACCGACAAGACCCGTAAGCCCCACGACTTCACCTGCACGCACAGAAAAAGACAGGGGATAAAAGGATCCCTGGCGTGCCAGAGACTGCACTTCCAGCCTGACCTCGCCGATTTCAGCATTTCGATGCGGAAATTCGTCCTGCAGTTCTCTGCCCACCATCATGCGGATCAATTCCTCACGGGTCACGTCACACAGATCATGCGTACCAATCCAGCAGCCGTCTCGCATGACGGTTACACGGTTGCCGACTGCAAAAATCTCCTCGAGCCGGTGAGAAATATAAATAATACCCATGCCCTGCCTGTGCAGAATTTTCATAATGTGAAAAAGGGATGCCAGTTCGTGGTCAGTAAGCGTGGCGGAAGGTTCGTCCATGACGAGAATGCGCGCATTAATCGAAAGGGCTTTGGCAATTTCCACCATCTGCTGCTGAGCTACACTGAGCGTGGCGACCAGCCGCCTGGGATCTAGATCAGAATCCAACATTGCCAACGCATCGCGCGCCATATCGTACATCTGTCGCCAGCGAATAATACCACGGCTGGAAGGAGCACGACCGAGATAAATATTCTCAGCTACACTTAACTGCGGCGCCAGATTGAACTCCTGATGAATCATGCTGATACCCAGTTTTGCCGCCTGCAACGGAGTATGGTAGTCATACTCGCAGCCGTCGATCCGGATGCTTCCTTCATCCCGGGCAATCGCACCGGCAAGCACTTTCATCAAAGTCGATTTCCCTGCTCCATTTTCTCCGACAAGACAATGTACCTCTCCGGGCCGCAATTGAAGCTGCGCTTTATTTAATGCCATCACTCCCGGATAACGCTTGGTGATATCAAGCATTTCAAGAACATATTCTGCCATTGTAGGTTCCACCATGGTGTCGCGCTGCTTTAAGCGCTTTCTGTCATCACATCTTCCATTTTGTTATTATAGAAATACGCCCTATCCGGAAAACCGGTCAGGCATGCCCTTACACTTCAGACGTTTTCATTATAACAAGCAAAGCCTTAAAGGTAGTAAATAGTGCCCTGGATTTTCAGGCGACAGGAAAAACTCTCCGGTCACGCCCGGCTGATCATTGCCCTCAATGCTTTGTACAGCATTGCGGAAGCGCTTTGCTCGGTCTTTGTAGGGGTCTATTTCTATATCAACAGCCACAACATCAATACAGTTTTTTTTCATTATACTGTGCTATACCTGACAACTCCTTTTGCCTTTGTTTTTGCCGGCTGGCTTACCCGTAAAAGAGACCGGAGTTTTTTGTTCAGGGCGGGATTGGTTTTGCATGCACTGTATTATGCGGCATTGCTGTTTCTGCGGGACAGCTCCCCTGAATATGCCGGAATGCTTGGCGGTTTGCTTGGGATCACGTGGGGTTTTTTCTGGGCAGGCAACAACACATATCAGTATGATTTCAGCTCAGGAAATGGCGGAAGAGAATTCTTTCTGGGCATGATTTCTGCCGTTTCCGCCGGTGCGAAAATATTGGCGCCACTGATGAGCGGACTCATTATTTCTTTTGCACCTGTTCCGCAGCAGGGCTACGAAATTATTTTTGTTGTGGCACTGATGCTTTATTCTGTTGCCATCACTTTCAGCTTTAAAATCCCTGCAAGCCCGAAAAGCGGCTCTTTTCCCCTAAAGCAGGCTTTATTTCCTCCGAGAGCGCATCGGGACTGGCGCATTCTCATGCTGGCAGGCATTTCACTGGCGGGCTCTTTTCATATTTTTCATTTTCTGCTGGCGCTGATCATGTATTTTGAAATCGGAAATGAAGCCGCCGTAGGAGGCTATGTGTCATTTCAGGGGCTGGTCACTGTTACGGTGTCCTATCTTGTAGGCCGCTATGTGGTGCCTCAGTCGCGCAAACGTTTTATGTTCTGGGGGGTGCTGGTGCTTGTGGCGGCAGGTTTGATCGTCTTCTGGGAAACAACCGTATGGACGCTCCTGATCTTCGGTTTTCTGCGTTCCATTTCGCTGCCCTTGTACGGGATACCGGACACTGCTGTTCGTTTTGAAGTAATGGAAAGCATGATGAAAGAGCCTGGCGACCGCATTGCCTACCTGTGCGCCTGGGAGAGTCCTCTGGCTGTGGGGCGCCTTATTGCCATGGCATCACTTTTTGTGCTCTACCACTTGTACGGGGGTGGGGGCCTTCGGGTCATGCTGTTGCTGCTCTGCCTGATCCGTCTCGCAACCTACGCACTTATGTGCAGGATTTCCATCATCCGAAATCCTGCACTTTCGCCCTCAGCGGGGGACACCTGTCCGCCCCAGCTGTAGAAATTGGCTGTTATGCCTGAAGAATGCCCTCTTTTTGCAGCATCTGGATTACTTCCGCAACACAGGCTTCCAGAGACAGTGTCGCTGTATCCAGAATCAGCTCCGGTTTTTCTGGTTCTTCATAGGGGGCACTGATGCCGGTAAATTCCGGGATTTTCCCTTCCCGCGCCTTTTGATACAGCCCTTTGGGATCCCGTGTTTCACAAACTTCCACCGGGCATTTCACAAAAATTTCATAAAAACGATCCGGGCAAAGAGCCCGAGCTTTATCCCGGTCAGCGCGGTAAGGGGAGATAAAAGCCGTGCTCACAATAAAGCCCGCATCACAGAAAAGCGCAGACACTTCGCCAATACGCCGAATATTTTCTTCCCGGTCTTCCGGTGAGAATCCGAGGTCTTTGTTCAGACCGTGACGGACATTGTCGCCATCCAGAACATAGGCCTGACACCCACTTTCAAAAAGCACGGACTGCACTGCCTGCGCTACCGTCGATTTTCCTGATGCTGACAACCCGGTAAACCACAGAATGGCCCCCTGATGTCCGTTTTTCACCGACCGGTCTTCGGGCGACACCGTTGCATGATGCCAGGTTATATTACTCGCTTTGATACTATCAGCCATGGATCTTCCTTCTGTTAAAGTAATTAATGGATTCATCGCCTCTTTTTTTGTAATTATACTGGAGAGTCACCAAAATAAAAAAGAACCGCAACGAAAAGCCCGGCACTGTAAAGGAATTCACTTTGGCTTCTATGTCGGCATCCAATACTTTCTACCGAAAGATCCGGAAAAGAGGCAGCCTGTCTCTTCCGGCATTGTTCTTTCTCTTTCTTTTCTTTACGGCAACTGCTTTTGCGGAGAGTCCCGAAAAATGCCACGCCTGGATCCCTGTGTTTCGCGGGGTCGATTATCTATTTATCCATCAGGAGACTCCTCTCCCGCAGCGAATTCATCTGGTTAAAATTGATTTAAAGGATCCTGCGATCCGTTTTACTTCCACACCGCCCAACACAGAAAAAGCCAGGCGGGAAACACGCTGCGAAACAACACTTGCCTTTGTCAAAGAAAAAAAAGCGCAACTGGGCATTAACGGCAATTTTTTTATCAATGATCATCAGGAAGACACGGATCTGCTGGGACTTGCTGTATCAGATGGAACCGTCGTTTCACTGTGGGATAAAGGCTGGGCAAAATATGCCGTCAATATTGCGGAAGACAACCAGGTCACTTTTGTAGCACGCCCGGAAGGGGGCGAAAATACCAGTGAAACAGTACCGCCGGTCAAACTGTTTAATGCCTTGACAGGCAATATCATGCTCGTGGAAGATGGAAAGGTCAAAACAGAAGAGGAAGGTGACCGCCACCCGCGTACTGCTGTGGGGCTTACAACAGATCAGAAAATGCTGTTCCTTATCGCAGATGGAAGACAGCCCGGCCATTGTACCGGACTGACATATCATGACATGGCAACACTCTTTGTGGAATTTAACGCCGTGAGTGCGCTCGCTCTGGATGGAGGTGGTTCATCCACACTTGTACTCGCCGATCCGGAGCCGCGAGTTGTCAATGTTCCTCTGCCTGCAACTGTCCCTGAAGGTATCGTGCTGAACCCGCCCGGCGTGGAACGGAAAAACGGAAACAATCTTGCTGTTTTTGCAGCACCTCTGGAGAGTCGGCAGAGTGGGGAAAGCAGCGCTGAATAATCCGCTGCTTGCCGATTCTGCTATTGCTTCATCTTTGCCAGAAGCTGATCCAGCCCCGGAAAATCAGGATCCATCTGCTGCAGGTTTTCCAGAAGAGGGCGCGCCTGCGCAGCATCTCTGTATCCGTCCAGATAAACCGATGCCAGGTTAAAAAGGGCGGCTTTGTTGTCGGGCGCCAGTTCTATCACCCGTTTGTAACAGTGTATCGCATCTTTAAGCGAACCGGCGGCAACAAAGGCATTCGCCGTTTCCAGCAGAAGCCGCGGCTCATCAGATTGCTTCACCGCCGCAGATTCAAGCATGTGCAGTGCCTCTTCTTTCCGGTTTTCTGCCAGGAACAAACGCCCAAGATTAAAGTCGGCATGCAAGTCCAGGGGGTGAACCTCAAGAGCCTTTTTATACCATTTTTCCGCTTCAGCATTATTTTGTGCTCGAAATTCGAGATTGCCGAGGTTGTTTAAGGCAAGAGGAAAAACAGGAATGCACGCTATGGCTTTCATGTACTCCCGACGTGCTTCCTCGTCTCTGCCCAGACGGAAGAGATAAAAGGCGTAACTGTTATGAACGTCTCCGTTATCCGGATCCGCCTCAAACGCCCGGGTGTACCAAACTTCCATGTCCTCAGTTTTTGCGCATCGGGTGAGCAAGGCGGAAAGGTTATTCAACGCTAAAAGGAAGGAAGGTTTCTTTTCGAGCGCCTGCTGATATCGCATTATCGCCGTTTCCGCATCGCCCGATTTTTCCGCCAATTGCCCGAGATTGTTGTAGGGGAGTGGGTTTTCATCATCAATGGAAAGGGCTTTTTCGTAATATTCTTGCGCTTCGACAACTCTTCCCTGACGCGCCATCAGCAGCCCGAGGTTATTGGGAATTTGTGAGTTTTCCGGGCTATTTTCCATTGCCTTCCTGTAAGCTTCTTCCGCAGCCTGCAGATCGCCTTTCTTTTCGGCAACGCGCGCCAGATTGTACCAGGCGTATTCGTCATCGGGTCTGTGTTGCAGCGCTCTCCGGAATTTTTCTTCTGCAGCATCCGGCTGATTCAGTTCCAGGAGCAAATTACCCCAATTATTCAACGCCAGGGTGAAGTCGGGTGCAATTTTTAAAGCTGCCTCATAGTGGGCAATGGCATCCTCGGGCTGCTTACTTCCAATAAGCAACGCATAGTCATTATGCGCCCGTGCATCGGAAGGATTCATGGCAAGCGCTTTCTCAAAATACGCAAGCGCTTCGTCATTACGTTCCTGAGATACCAGCTCTCTGCCGATAAGATAGTAGAGATCCTGATTATCCGGATCCAGATTCAAGGCTTCCTTAAAGCGTGCCTCCGCGGCTTTCAGATTTCCTTCCTCAGCGAGCAGCTGCCCCATTTTGTAAAGCACATAACCAC
>Ga0255344_1000596_pt1 | contig 55104 bp, 52 predicted proteins | sample wastewater_treat_5_FD_192414 | JGI IMG/M metagenome (GOLD analysis project Ga0255344, IMG submission 192414) | Wastewater microbial communities from Lulu Island WWTP, Vancouver, Canada - plant18 | ecosystem: Engineered > WWTP > Wastewater > Unclassified | place: Canada: Vancouver, British...
TTCATCAGGTTTATCTAATAAGCCGGGCCGCGGAGCTGGTGGCCATTGTTTTATCAAAGATTTTGCTGCTTTAGTTCAGTATGCGCGCGCTCAAGCACTTGATCAAGAATCTTTAGATTTTTTAGAGTCAGCGGAAAGAAAGAATTTAGCTTTGTTACGAGAGAGTGGAAAGGATGTAGATTCGGTGAGAGAGGTTTATGGGCATTGAATTAAGATAAAATTAATTTATTCAGAAATTCTAATAATTACAAAATATTAAAATAAAGAATATTAATCATGTATAAAAGAAATAATACTAGTAACGAATCAGTAATATTTGATTGGGGAGATAATCATGATTTTTATGATATGGTAAAATCGTGCGAAAATAATCCTAGCACTCCCTATATTTTGAAGTATTTTCCTAAAAATTGTTTTATTCTGGAAGCGGGTTGTGGACCTGGACATTTTGTTAAATATCTATGTGAAAAAGGATATAAAGTTATAGGTGTAGAAATAAATAAAGAAGTTGTTCTTCAATGTAATTTATTGGAACCAGATATAGATGTTAGATTTGGAGATGTTTCAAATTTAAAATTTAATGATAATTATTTTGACGGCGTAATGTCACTGGGAGTTATAGAACATTTTCTTCATGGACCCGAGAAAGCATTAAATGAAATGTTTAGAGTATTAAAGCCAGGCGGAATTGGAATAATATCTACTCCGTGTTTTAACTATTTAAGATTTATAAAAAAATATACAGGGCTTGCATATTTAGATTATTATTTGCGTAAATTAGTTTTATTTATAAGAGGGAAAAAACCATTTTATTATAACAATATGAAAAAGATGAAGGGTTTTGTTTATAAATATAACCGTTGGCCAGTGTTAGGAGGTTTTTTTGAGTATAGATTCACAAAAAAAGAGTTAGAAAATTTTATAAAAAAAGCCGGATTTAAAATAGTAGAAGGTATTGAATTAGAGAGATTAGGAGGCTTATACCATGAGCTTGGCGGGATCCTTGTTGATCTAAAAAATCCCAGTCGATTTATTAAATTTATCAACAAGTTATTTTCTTTTATTCCATTTTTTAATAATCATACTTATCTTTGTGTTGTAACTAAAAATAAATAAAATGACAGAAAATAAATTATTAATTACTCAATCATTTATAGTAGATAGCCCAGGATCTTATTGGGATTATAGGGATTATATTTTTTCTTTTTGTTCAAATTTATGTATAAAAGATCAAATTTTCAGATTGAATATTGAAAGGGATGGTAAATGGTTGCCAGAATTTTCTAAAGCTGCTGAACATAATAATTTTAAGAATTTTGCAATAACAAATTTCATTCCCGAAAGCTGGGCTGATTATATGATTCGCGAAATTGAGAAAAATAAGACCGATTGGGTCATGCCTTTTCCAGGCGATCATATTTACATCAATGAAGATTATAATTTATTGGCAAAATTAATAGAAAAGGCTGAATTTACTGGAGCGGATGCGTTGTCTTATGGGCACATTCAAGATTGGGATTACTTATTAGACTGGAGTTTGATAAAAAAGATATATGAGGATGATGATTGTGTTGTTATTCATTGGGGACATAAATATAAGTTTTGTCGTAATCGAAAGTTAGTTAAGGATGCTCTTAAAAAAATAAATAAATTTATTGTGATTACTCCCGTTCCAGGATATTTGATTTATCGTAGCGATTTTTTGATAAAAATATTAAAAGCAATTCCATTTAAAACTAAACGCTGGCAAGATATGGAGTATTCTCCCGCGAAAGAAGCGTATGATTTTAAAATATTATTACCAAAAAAATGTTTATATAGGCATGTGCATGGATATTGGCTAGAAATATATTTAAAGAATAAAAAAGATGGCCTCAAAGAGAACCAGCTGGATAACGCATTGAAGTCAATATATATTCCCACTAATTATGACTGGCAACAAAATTCCGCTCAACAAATTATTAATTATAAGGAAAAAACACTTTTTGATAATCCTTATTTTAATAAATATTTTGTTGACAGCAACAAAAAGGATTCAAATTTATTTTCAGTCAAAAATAGAAATAATCGTTATAAATTAGTCATTAAATTAGAAAAGATTTTTAGATCCTTTATCTTCATCTATTTTTTTAATTGGTTGTTAAAAATAAAGAAAAGTTTAAATAATATAATTAAATTTAAAAAGTAATTATGGAAGACAGATGTATTATAACCTCTGCATCTAATAAGTTTTTTCCGTCAGTCCTTAATTTACTTGGGTCATTTAAACTTGTTTACCCAAATCATCCTAAAATTTATGTTTATGATTTAGGATTATTAAAAATTTTTAGAAGAGAATTAGAGCTAATTAATGGTGTTGAGGTAATAAAAATGCCAGAATTTTGTAAACATTGGCGAAGTTGTTATACATGGAAAACTTATATTTTTTCCCATCCCTTAGCTAACTTAAATTTTTATTTAGACGCTGGTTGTCAAATATTAAGACCATTAGATGAACTATTTTTTGATATTAATAATAGAGGTTTATTATTAATAGATCAGGGGCAATGTTTTAAAAAAATTGTTCCAGAAACATATAAAAGTATTTTTAATTTAAATAATGAATTTGATAATGAGACAATTATTCATGCTGGTATAATAGGTTTTAAAAATTCTCCAGAAATTATTAATATTTTCGATAAAATTTATAAATCTGCAATCGCAGGGCTGTCTTTAGGTTTTTCTCCAGGAGAAATGTGGAGAAATAAATATAAAAATAAAAATATATTTATTAGAGATTGTGAAATATTTCGTCACGACTTAACTTTGTTAAATATATTTTTTAGAAAAACATATGGAAAGGAAATTAAAATAGAATCGCTTCGTTATTATGATGGCATTAAAAATATTGACCCCAAACAATTTATTTGGCATTTACGCTTAAGTTATAAGTCGTTAGAAAATTTAGATATAAATTTATTACATCAAAATCATAAATTATTATTTATATTTAATAGATTTATTGTTAATTTGTTAATTTTAATAAAGAATATTTATCTATTTTTTAAGAAAAATTAATTTAAAATAATATGAAAACAATCATTCTTTGCGGAGGTCAAGGAACGAGAATGAAGGAAGAAACAGAGTTCAAACCTAAGCCGTTAATTAGTATCGGTGGCAAGCCGGTGCTTTGGCATATCATGAAAATTTATGCTCATTATGGTTATAATGAATTCATTCTTGCTCTTGGTTATAGAGGGGATATGATAAAAGAATATTTTCTTCATTGGCGGACCTTTTTAAACGATTTTACTTTAAGCACAAAAGATAACGAAATAACTTTCCATAATAATAGTTGTGATGATTTTAAGATAACTTTTGTAGAAACCGGATTAAACACACTTACTGGAGAAAGAGTTCGTCGGTTAAAAGATTATATTGGTAAAGAAGATTTTATGTTAACTTATGGAGATGGTGTAGCAGACATTAATATAAATAAGTTAGTTGATTTTCATAAAAAACAAAATACCATTGGCACAATATCGGGTGTATATAGAAAGGGGCGCTTTGGCTTATTAAATTATGATAAAGAAACTAAAAAAGTATATGATTTTTATCAATCAGATATCCCTGATACAAATGAAACTCAATCAAAAGATTTAATAAATGGTGGGTTTATGGTATTTAAAAATGAATTTTTAAACCTTATAGAACCAAATACAATGATAGAGCAAGCTTTTGATCCTTTGGCAGCTAGAGGAGAATTATCCACTTTTGAGCATGAAGGAAAATGGAGGTGCATGGATACATACAAAGAAGTTGAGGAATTAAATAAAATTTGGAATGAAGATCCTTTTTGGAAGGTTTGGGATTAGTCTAAAAGATGAGAAAATAAAAAAGATGGGTAAATAATATGAGAGATTTTTTTAAAAATAAAAAAATTTTAATAACAGGGAATACAGGATTTAAGGGGTCTTGGTTATCACAAATTTTATTAGAATTTGGCGCTGATGTTATTGGTGTTTCTTTACCCGTTGAGACATCACCATCTCTATTTAATGTATTGGATTTAGATAAAAGAATGAAAACATTTTTTTGTGATATTCGCAACTATGATTCTTTAAAGGAAATATTTTATAAAGAAAAACCAGAAATAGTTTTTCATTTAGCTGCACAAGCTATTGTTAGAGATAGTTATGATGATCCTTTAAAAACATTTTCCAGTAACTCTTTGGGCACGGCCAATGTTTTGGAAGCAATAAGAGATTGTCGATATGTAAAATCGGCAGTAATTATTACAACTGATAAAGTTTATTTAAATAAAGAATCAATTAATCCTTATTGTGAAACTGATTCGCTTGGCGGTTATGATCCTTATAGCGCCAGTAAAGCGGCCGCGGATATTATAGCAAATTCTTATATTTCATCATTTTTTAATGTATCTGACTTTGGAAAAAAACATAACACACTTGTAGCAATAGCGCGCTCTGGCAATGTTATTGGTGGTGGTGATTGGGCAAATGATAGATTAGTTCCTGATATAATTCGGGCGATATATGAAAAAAAAGAAAATATTATTATAAGAAATCCTTTAGCGGTAAGGCCATGGCAACACGTTTTAGATCCCTTGGGAGGATATATGGTTTTAGCAAAGGGGCTTTATGAAAAAAATATTAATTGCGTTGGCGCTTGGAATTTTGGTCCAAGCCAAGAAAATATAATTACGGTTGAAGAATTAGTAAAGAAAGCCATTAATATTTTAGAGGAGGGAACTTATTTAGTTGAAAGTGACAACACAAAACATGAAGCTAATCTTTTAACTTTAGACATAAAAAAAGCGCAGACATTACTTAAGTGGCAACCAAAAATAGATTTTAATCAAAGCATTGAGATGACTTTTGATTGGTATAAAAAATATTATAATAATAGTGTGGATATTATCAGTTTTACTAGCTATCAGATTAGTCAATATTTTGATAGCTAATTAAACATAATAATATGAAATGCTCAGATTTCATTGCTAACTTTTTGAAAAATCAAGGAATTAAGATTGTCTTTGATTTTACTGGTGGGATGATAACTAATTTAGAAGATTCTATTAGTCGACAAGACGGAATTAGTTGTTTTCCAACTAGACACGAACAAGCTGCTGGTTTTGCCGCTGAAGGATATTCTCTAGTAAGTAAAAATTTTGGAGTTGCCATTTCTACTAGCGGACCAGGAGCGACTAATATGATAACAGCTATTGGCAGTTGTTATTTTGATTCAACGCCATCCCTATTTATTACTGGGCAAGTTAATTCTAAAGAATTACGTGATAATAAAAATATCAGACAAAATGGTTTTCAGGAATTGGACATAGTTGATTTAGTAAAAGGGATTACTAAATACGCCAAATTAGTTAAAAATCCAAATGAAATTTTATATGAATTAGAAAAGGCTTTATTTTTTATGAAAGATAGTCGACCAGGGCCAGTTTTATTAGATATACCTTTTAATGTCCAGTCTGCCGAAATAGATTTAAAAACACTAAAAAAATTTATTAATTCTGATGAACATAAAGAAATATTGAAAAATAAATTAGTTACCCAGTTTAATGTGAATGAATTATCATTATTATTAAAGAAATCAAAATCTCCAATTGTTTTATTTGGTAATGGTATTAGGGTTTCTCAGACGAAAAATAAATTAAAATCTTTTTTGGATAAAAATAATTTGCCGTCGGTTAGTTCACTCCTAGGTTTAGGGGAGGTTCCTTTTGATCAAAGTAATTATCTAGGATTTATTGGGATATATGGAAACAGAGTTGCTAATATAGTCTTGGCTAACGCTGATTTCATAATTGCTCTTGGCTCAAGATTGGATTTAAGACAAACAGGAAATCCAAATTTGTTTGCTAATAAGGCTAAAATATTTCATGTGGATATTGATATTTTTTCAAAAAAAGAGGTTTTTGCTAACTATGATTTTATTAACAGTGATTTAAATAGTTTTTTTGATAACACTAGTATTCTGGAGACCTCAACTAAAAAGAAATGGATAGAGTTTATTGAATCAGTTAAAAATAATTTCAAAGATGATTATCCTGAAGATTCTGAATTTTGTTCTCCTAATTTGTTTTTTGAATTTTTTTCTGAATTAGCACCTGCAAATTCTGTGATTACGGCTGATGTTGGGCAAAATCAAATGTGGCAAGCTCAATCATGGAAGATTAAGGATGGCCAGACATTACTTTTTAGTGGTGGTATGGGGGCAATGGGTTTTTCTTTACCAGCATCAATTGGTGCTTATTGCGCCAATGTTTTAAATAACGTTTTTTCTTTTATGGGAGATGGTGGGTTTCAGATAAATATTCAGGAACTTGAAACCATAAAACATAATAATTTACCGATTAAAATATTTATTTTTAATAATTATTCCTTGGGGATGGTTAGGGAGTTTCAAGATCAATATTTTAATAAAAATTATCAATCTACTGTTATTGGTTATTCTTGTCCTAACATAGAAAAGATTGCTGAAGCTTACGGTTTTAAATATTTTAAAATAAACAAGCCAAACAGCCCTGATATATATCGGGAAATAATAAATTTTAATGCCCCAGCGATTATAGAGATTATAACCAGTTCACAATCAACATTGCGACCGAAGGTGGTTTATGGTGAGTCAATTGAAAACCAGATTCCTTTTTTAAACGATGATAAAAAGGAGATATTGCAGAAATTAAAAGAGAAATTATTAAATTAGTTTATATGAAAATTTTTTTGACAGGAGGAGATGGATTTATTGGTAAAAATATAATAGAGCAATTGTGTGATAAATATGAAATATTGGCACCCAAGAAACAGGAACTAGATCTTTTAGATTCTCATACCGTATTTGAATATTTAAAACAAAATAAACCAGATATAGTTTTACATTTGGCTACGGTGGGAGGTAATAGAATGAAGAAAGAAGAAAATGTTTTGAAAAATAATCTAATTATTTTTTATAATCTTTTAAATGTTAAAGAATATTTTAGCAGAATGATTGTTTTTGGTTCGGGGGCGGAATACGATAAACGAAATAATTTACATCTTGTTAATGAAGATATTTTTGGTCTTAATATTCCTGAAGATGAGTATGGTTTAGCAAAGTTTACCATGTCTAAAATAGCCGCTAAATCAGATTTTATAACTCACCTTCGTTTTTTTGGGGTATTTGGAAAATATGAAGATTATCAAACGAGATTTATCTCAAATTCTATTTGCAAAGCCCTATTTGATTTACCAATAACGATTAATCAAAATGTTTTTTTTGATTATATTTATATTGATGATTTAATTAGAATTGTTGATAAAATTATAGAAAATAAACCCAAAGACATTTTTTATAATATTGGTAGTGGAAAGCAAATTGATCTTTTAACAATTGCTAAAATTATTTTAGAAATTACTCAAAAAAAATTACCGATTACAATAATTAATGAAGGTCTAAATAAAGAATATACTTGCAGTATAAATAAAATAAAGAACGAATTCCCAAAATTAGAATTTATTGATTTTAAAAAAGCCATTTTTAAAATGGTGAAATATTATGAAGATATTTTACCTAGTTTAGATAAGAAATCATTTTTAGAAATTTTTTAACATATAATTATGAATATTTTACATTCAGAAATAAAAAAAATATTTAGTAATAAATCCCCAATTAAGCATTTTATTCCAGAAAAATCATCAGTCCCTGTTTCTGGAAAAGTTTTTGATGAAAAAGAATTAATTAATATGGTTGATGCAGTTATGGATGGTTGGTGGACAGAAGGGAAATATGCTGCTGAATTTGAAAAAAAATTGGCCAGTTTTTTGGGTTTGAATTTTTGTACAACTGTTAATTCTGGTTCATCGGCTAATTTATTAGCTCTGAGTGCTTTAACTTCTTTTAGATTACCAAAAGAAAAACGTCTAAAAAAAGGCGATGAAATTATTACTGTTGCAGCTGGTTTCCCAACCACAATTAATCCAATAATTCAGAATGGATTAATTTCAGTTTTTGTGGATGTCACCTTGGGAAACTATAATGCGCCGTTGGAAAATATTAAAAAAGCAATTACTAAAAAAACTAAAGCAGTTTTTATTGCTCACACCCTTGGTAATCCTTTTGAGGTGACAGAATTAAGAAAGCTTTGTGATAAGCACCATCTTTGGCTTATTGAAGATAACTGTGATGCTCTTGGTTCGAAATATAATGGGAAATTTACTGGAACATTCGGGCATATTTCAACTTGCAGTTTTTATCCTGCCCATCATATTACTATGGGCGAAGGTGGCGCAGTTTTAACTAATGATCCAATTTTAAATAAAGTAGTTAGATCATTAAGAGATTGGGGACGTGATTGTGTTTGCCCGACAGGAGTTGATAATTTTTGTAAGAATAGATTCGGTTGGAAATTAGGCGATTTGCCACAAGGATATGATCATAAATACATCTATAGTGAAATTGGATATAATTTAAAGATTACTGACATTCAAGCCGCACTGGGATTGGCACAATTAGATAAGTTACCAAAATTTATCCAAAAGAGAAAAGATAATTTTAATTATCTTTTTGAAGCTTTTAAACAGTTTGATAAATATTTTATTCTACCAGCATGGAACAAAAAAGCTGATCCAAGTTGGTTTGGATTTTTATTAACTATCAAGTCAGAAGCTAAATTTTTCAGAGGAGAACTGTTGAAATATTTAAATGATAAGAAAATTGGAACACGATTATTGTTTGCTGGCAATATAACAAAGCAACCCTATTTTAAGAATTATCAAATTAACTACAAGGTTGTTGGTAGTTTAAAAAATACCGATATAATTATGAATAATACTTTTTGGATTGGTGTTTATCCGGGATTAAATAAGAAGATGTTAGATTATGTAGTTAAATCATTTAAAGAATTTTTAGAAAAATATGGATAATTTTAAAACAGTTGATTTTTATAAGAATAATAAAATAAATTAAGTTAAAGTTTTATGAGTAATATAACCTTTGTAATTTTTACTTACAATGAAGAGAAAAGAATCCCATACGTAATACGCAATTTCATTAAATACGGAGAAGTTTTTATTATGGATGACGGTAGCACAGATAGAACTAAAGAAATATCTGAAGAGATGGGAGCTAAATATTTTTTAAGACCAAAGACCGGTAAAGCTTATGTTGAAAATCAAGAAATTTTTGACTTTGTAAAAAGTAAAATAAAGACAGATTATATATACTGGGGTTTTGCCGATAATATTGCTCCAAAAACATTAGTAGAAAAGTTGGTTGAAGTTTCATCTCAAAATAAATATAAATTAGTTTTAATACCATTGTATACATATTTATGGGGTAATACTAAAAATTTTGCAATAAAATTTTTTTCACCTTTATTTTTTCATAAGGATTATGTCGATTTTTCTAACAACCATATCCATGAAACAGGTAAATTTATTGGTAAAAAAAATCAAAAATTAGTTTTACCAAATAAAGAAAAATTCGCCTTACATCATTTTAGTACGTATGATATTAATAAATTTGTCGTTGGACATTTGCGCTATGCTGAAGCTGAGGCCTTTGGGAAATTTGAATCTAATAAAAAATTTTCTGTTGTCAGAACCATATTAGCAATGATAAGGTATGCATGGATATGCAGAAGGAGTTTAAAAAATTTTTCTCAAGGCATAATTATTATTTCAAGTTACGCATTTTTTAGGTTGATGACATACGCGAAACTTTATGAATTAGAAAATAATATTAATTTAGAGAATATTGAAAATAATTATAGTAAGCAAAAAGAAAAAATATTAAAAGATTTTTAAGCAATTTATGTCTGATTATTTTTTTTCAATCATCACTTGTACTTATAATAGTGATAAATATTTACAAGATAATATAGATAGTTTAAAATTTCAAATTTTTAAAAATTTTGAACACATTTTTATTGATGGTAATTCAACCGACAAAACTATAGATATTTTAAATAGATATCAATCTGAAAATTCTAATGTAAAAATAATTCAAGCGGAACCACGCGGGATAGCTAATGCAATGAATATTGGCATTAAAAATGCTCAGGGAAAATATTTATTATTTCTAAACTCTGATGATTTTTTAAATAATGAAAATTCATTGCAAAACGTTTTTAATTTTATAAAAGAGAACCCCAAATATAACTGGTATTATGGGATAGTTGATACTATAACCGAGAATAAAAAATATTTATATTCATATCCGCATAGAATGTATCAAAAAATATTTTGTTATTGGATTTTTAGATTTACATTTTTTATGCAACACCCAGCAACTTTTTATTCCAGAGAATTGTTTGATAAATATGGTTTGTATGATGAAACCTTAAATGCCATGGATTATGAGTATGCTATAAGAATAGGAAAAAAAGAAAAAGCAAAATTTATGAATATGAAAGTATCAAATTTTAGACTTGGGGGTATATCAACTACTCAATCTGACAGATTGGAAAAAGAAGTAAAAAAAATTTTTAAAAAATATTTTTCATTTTCTGGTTTTTGGTTTTTAATTCGTCGTTTTTATATAAAAATATTTGTAAAAAAACTTTAAGTTTTTTTCAAAAATTATGAAAATTCTTCTAGTTATAACTAAAGCTGAGATTGGCGGGGCACAGGCCTTCGTTTTAAATTTAGCACGTGGCCTGAAAAAAAGAGGCAATAATGTAGTTGTTGCGGCTGGTGAAGGAGATTTTTTAAATGAAGAATTAAAAAAAGATAATATCAACTTTTTAAGAATTAATAAATTAAAAAGAAATAGAAACCCTCTCGCAATCATTTTTTTCATATTTGAACTCAAAAAAATAATTGATAAAGGAAAATTTGATGTTTTACATCTCAATAGCACCAATGCTTTGCCAGGGGTTTTTGCCGCTCGTTTATCTAGAAAAAAGCCGAAGACCTTTTTTACTGTTCACGGGCTTTCTGTTTTAGATAAAAATTATAAAGCTCCTCATATAATAAAATTATTTTTTAAAATTTATTTTAAATTTTTTTTTAATTTCGTTGATAAAACTGTTTTTGTGAGTCAATATAATTTAGACGAAGCTAATTTGCAAAAAATAAGTTCGCGGAAAGTGTTAATTTATAATGGTCTAGAATTATCAGCCAATTATTTTTTAAGCAGAACAGAGGCAAGAGAAAAATTAGGATCTCTCATAGGTTGTGATTTGTCTGAAAATTATATAATCGGATCAATTGGTCGCTTGGCAACTCAAAAAAATTATAATTTTCTAATTAAAATTTGGCCCGAGATTAAAGCTATAAAACCAAAATCTAAATTAATAATTATTGGTGAAGGACCAGAGAGAGCTAAATATGGGCGTCTCGTAAGCGAAAATAATTTTGAAGAAGATATTTTTTTTCCGGGCGCAATAAAAGATGCTAGTAAAATGTTGAAAGGCGTAGATTTGTTTGTCTTACCCTCTATTTATGAAGGTTTATCAATATCACTTATTGAAGCTGCCTTTGCTGATATAAAAATATTAGCTAGTAATGTTGGCGGCAATCGAGAAGTTATTGGAATAGATAATTGTTTTACTCTTAATAATAAAGAGGATTTTATTAGCAAGTTTAAACAAGAGCAACGTATAAATGTTGATAAAATGCAGTTTTCTGCCGATGTTATGGTTGAAAAATATATCAAATTATATGGAGGAAAATAGCAATAACAAAAAAAAGATAATGTTTTTAATAACTGGATCCGAAATCGGTGGGGCCGAAATAGTAGTTAAAAATATAATATTTAATCTTGATTATGAGAAGTTTTTGCCAATTTTTGTTTCTATTAGACCTCTTGGTAAAATAGGTGAAGAGATTGGTCGTCGATGTAAAGCTGTAAGCTTAGATGTCAACAAAAAGTTTAATTTATTATTTTTGTGGAAGCTCTACAAAATTATTAAGCATGAAGAAATTGATATTCTTCATTGTCATCTTTTTCATGCTAACCTTATCGGGCGTATTATCGGGAAAATATCTGGCGTTCCATTCATAATTTCCACTATACACACAGACAATTTTGGTAGCGCTTTAAGATACTTCTTACTTAAAATAACTGATTTTTTAGGCGATAAAACAATAGTTGTTTCTCAAAAGATAAAAGATGAATTAATTAAACGAAAAATTGTTGCGCCAGATAAAATTAAGGTTATTTATAATGGCGTTGCTGAAAATAAAAAAATAGTAACTGAAGATGAATTGAATAAAAAAAAGGAGTATTTAAAAATTGAAAAAAATTACCCAATAATTTTATCAGTTGGTCGGTTAAATAAAATCAAGGGACACATTTATTTAATTAAAGCTCTGAATATATTAAAAATAAAATATCCAAATTTAAGATTATTATTAATTGGCGATGGACCAGAGAAAAAGATTCTAGAGAATAAAATAGGCCAATTAGGATTAAGTAAAAATATTTTATTTTTAGGAGAAATAAGAGATTTAGATATTTATTATCAATTATCTGATATTTTTGTTTTGCCATCAATAAACGAAGGGTTTGGTTTGAGTGTCGTTGAAGCAATGAGCAATAAATTATTAGCTATAGCTACTCGGGTTGGTGGAGTGCCAGAGATTATAGAAGAAGGAATAAGCGGTTACATGGCTAATCCTGAGGATGAAAATAGCATCGCTCATGTTATTGATAGAATTTTAAATCTTAACGAAGAAGAAAAAAAAGTTATTATTAATAATGCTTATTTAAATTTTAAATCCAAATTTTCTTTAGAAAAAATGATAAGCAATTATGAAAGTTTATATTTGTCATAAATAGTTTATTAGTCATAAAAAAGAGACTATAATTACGATTATAGTCTCTTTTAGTTGTTTATTATAATAATAAGTTATTATTGAAAAAATTGGTTAGGCATCTTTATTTATTATTTTTTTAATAATTAGTTTGATATTTTTATAAATTTTAAATAAAAATAATTTAAAATATAAAAATTTGTTTTCTATTAATTTTTTATATTTTTTATTGATATATATGTCATCGTTTCCAATTGTTTTTAAATATTGGAATCCTTTTTCTTTTAAAAAGTTATATATTCTTTTATCATTATAATCATTTTCAATAGAGATTACTTTAATTGTATATTTTGAAAAATCTATTGATTCTAATATATCAAATTCAGATCCTTCTGTATCTATGGATAAATAATCAATATCGTTAGTTGTTATAATATTATTAAAATTATAATTTTTTATACTTATTATTTCCCCCCTTCAACTCCTTCTCTCTTTAATCTTTCTAAATGTTTTTCATCATATTTTTCTAAAATTCCACTAAGCATTTCTAAATCGCCGGGAATATGAAAAAAATTTGCAAACTCTTCATCATTTCCAGAAATTACTCCGTGGATACATTTGCAAACTCTATTTTTCTCTAATTTTTCAAAAACATCTTTTATTGGTTCCACACATATTCCTGTCCATCCCTTTTTTTCAAAAAAATACGTGTTTGAAAAAGTTTTTCCATCATTTGCGCCGATATCAACAAAAACACCATTTTTTATTTTTCTAAATATATTATTTTCTAAAAAATAATCCTGTCCACCTTGACTAAAAAATTTTGTTTTTTCCATTTTATTTAAATATTAAAATGTTTTCGGTATTTTTTGTAAAAATCAAGCGTTTCTGTCGGTAAAAATTTTTCATAAGAAGAAAGATTCTGTATCAGTTTCAGAGTATTTCTATATCCGATGATTTCTTTTTCAAGATTAGTGATAAGATCTTGAACATTTCTTTTTTGATATACTGAAGCTTTATTATAGACAACAGAATTAGGAAAATAATGTTGTAGTATGTACCCCCCCCAGATGTCATCCATTCTTCCTATATGTGGCAATACTGCATAATACGGAATAACCTCTCTGGATAAAAAAGTATTTTGTGAATTAAATGGAGATATTTTATTGGAACAGAAAGGGGAATTTATATCTTTGTAATTTACTATTGGTTTAAATGATAATCGTGCAATTGCATCTGTATCTGGATCGCCATCCCACAAATCTGCTTGCACTAAAACTTTTCTTCTTTCTTTTCCTTTGTAAATAAAATTCTTTCTTTTTTCCAATAACTCAATAGGAAATCCTCTATGCCAAATAAAATTATCATTTGTTACAGACAACGGATCAAAAACATCATTGTCCGTTTCGTATAAGTCTACTTCCACCTCTTTATTGATTAATAAATTTTTACCCCAATCTTCGTAGGGTATATTGTCGTCATCTATTGTAGCAATAATTTTAGCTCCCATTTCAAAGGCCTCAATTAATCCTATATTTCTTCTTTGTATAGTTCTCCAGCCTATTGCGTCGCTAATATCTTTGTATTTTTCTTTCTGGTATTCTGGTGTTAAATATTTTACATTGCCATACATTGACTCTAGTTTTTTATATGATTCATGCGGAGTTTTTAAATCGCCAACTATTATAAAACCCCAATCATTTTTTTGACAGAATTTTAAGGTTGCTTCAGTCGGTTCATTTATAGTGGTTGTGATTATTATTTTTTCAAAATTATTCATATTATTTCTCAACTTGTTTTTTTATCCAATTATAAGTTTTTTCTAGTCCGATATTCAAAGGAATACTCGGCGACCAATTTAATTTTTCTTTGATTAATTTATTATCAGAATTTCTGCCTCTTACTCCCAGTGGCCCCGGGACATGTTTAATGTTTATATTTTTACCTGATATTTTTATAACCATTTTTGCCAATTGATTGATAGTTACCATTTCCTCAGAGCCTATGTTGACTGGGCCAATAAATTCAGAATCCATTAGATTTCTTACTCCTTGTAAACATTCATCAATAATTAAAAATGATCTTGTTTGTTCTCCATCACCCCAAATTTCTATCTCTCCTCCATCTTGAGTTTCTGCTACTTTTCTGCATATCGCTGCTGGAGCTTTTTCTCTACCACCTTTCCATGTACCCTCTGGTCCAAAAATATTATGAAAACGCGCTATTCTTACATTAAGCCCATAATTACGATTAAAAGAAAGATAAAGACGTTCACTAAATAATTTTTCCCATCCATATTCACTATCTGGCGCAGCTGGATAGGCAGATTCTTCTGAGCATTGAGGATTATTTGCGTCTTCTTGATTATAAGCAGGATATATGCAAGCAGAAGATGAATAAAATATTTTTTTAATTCCTGCTCTTTGTCCATAGTAGGCCATATTTAAATTTATCATTGCTGAATTATGCATCACATCAGCATCATGCTCTCCGGTAAATATATAACCAGCGCCACCCATATCTGCAGCTAATTGATAAACTTCGTCAAATTGTTTATCTAAAATATTTTGGCATAGATTAGGATCGCGCAAGTCACCGATTATAAAATCGTCAGCCATGGTCTTACTAAATTCAGGATACTTTAGATCCACTCCTCTTACCCAGAAACCTAAATTTTTTAAATATTTGACCAAATGACTACCAATAAAACCTCCGGCGCCACAAACTAGGGCTGTTTTTTGATTTTGCATATGTTTTTGATGTTTTATAAATTATTTTTTTAATATAATTAAAACTTTTCTAATATAATTAATAATTTTCTTTAAATTCATTTTTTCCAAGAGAAATCTTATGGCTCGGCGTAAAAAATGATAAGAATATACAACGAATAATTGCAGAAGATTTTCTCCATGCTCTTTCCTTATTATAAACTCTTCTTTCAATCCTAGAAAATATTTTGTGGCACTGTTTCCACCTTCTCCCCGAAATTTTACTAATGGTTGCTCATCAAAGTAAAATTTGTTAGTTATTTTTTCCAATCTGTATAACCAATCAATATCAGCCGCGACTTTATATTTTAAATTGAATTCTCCGACCTTCTTGATAATTTCTTTTGTGCAATAATAAGTTGGATGAGCAAAATAAGTTGAGCTGTATAGTTGATCTCTGAGTGTTTGCTGATGTGGTGCCGCGCCTAAAATTGCAAAATAATTTTTCATCTCTTTATCAAAGATAATCATTTTTGAGCAGTAATAGTCAATTTCATTATTTATAAAAGCACGAGCTATTCTTTCAATAGCTTGATTATCAAATAGAATATCATCAGAATTTAAAAATCCAATTATTTCGCCTTGAGCATTATTTAATCCTTTATTAAATGCGTCAAAAAGACACTTATCTTGGCCAACAATAAGAGATGGGTTTTGATAATGGGTTTTTATTATATTTATCGTATCATCAGTTGACCCACCATCAATAAATAAATGTTCTATATTTTTGTAAGTCTGCTTTTTTACTGATTCAATGTTTTCTCCTAAATATTTTTCGCTATTTAAGGTGCAAGTGATAATTGTAATTAATGTTTGATTCATTTCTTTTGTTTTTCCTTATATTTAAATATTACTGCTAACCACCAATAAGATTCAAAGAAAGAATAAAAAATACCATTAAATAAACCAGCTTTATAAAATTTTTTTTTAAATAGACAAATAAAAAAGTATCTAATAGGGAGGGCGATTGCAAACAAAAATAAAGTGACATTACTATAATTTCTGTTTTGATCTATCCACTTTTGCGCGATTAGACTTGAATAGTCATTCATTTTTTTCATGTTCTCTGAAATACTGACCCAATTTTCATGTTTGAGCGTTCCTGCAAGCTTTTTCTTTTTATTTTTATCTATTTTTATTATTTCGTGTACCGGACAAGAGAACCTTAGTTCTTTTTTAAATAAAATTGGTCGGTGAATATGTTTTTCAGAAATATATTTATCAAATAATTGATTCATTCTTACTACCCAATAGGCAACAATATTTTTTTCTTCTTTAATATCTTTAATGGAATTTGCAAGCTCTGGAGTAATAACTTCATCCGAATCAATCATTAAAATCCAATTATTATTTGCCAGACTAATTCCGTAATTTCTTTGTTCATCAAAACGTTCAAGTTTTTTTTGTTTGATTATTACTTCTGGATAAATTTGCTTAATTATTTCTAAAGTACTATCAGTTGAAAAATCATCAATAATTATTAATTCTTTAATTAAGGAAGTGATTGAATTAAGGCAAGAAGCGATAGTGCGCTGATTATTTTTGGTTAAAATTATTCCACTTAAATTCTCCATCCCCTATCTCCCCCCTCTCCCAAACACTGTTGCTATTGTTTTTAAGAAAATAACAAAGTCTAAGAATAAAGAGCGGTTCTTTATATAAAATAAATCGTTCTGCAATTTTTTGAGCGTGTCTTCTTTGCTCGGAGAATGATATTCGCCTGACACTTGGTCCCAACCGGTTAGTCCGGGCTTAACAATTAAGCGCATATTGTAAAAGGGAATAGCTTCTTCTAACTCTGCCACCAGTTCTGGTCGTTCTGGTCTGGGTCCGATAAAACTCATTTCCCCTTTTATAATATTAATGGTTTGAGGCAGTTCATCTAATCGGGTTTTTCGTAAAAAATTACCTAAACGTGTAATTCGCTTATCACCTAAAGTTGTTAATTCTTGATTATTGTTTTCTTGTCTCATGGTGCGAAACTTGATAATGGTAAATCTTCGTCCTTGACGTCCTAATCTTTCTTGACAGAAAAAGATCGGGCCCCGACTTTCAAGTTTAATCGCTAAAGCAATAAGAGGCCAAAAAATAAAACTAACACTAAAAATAAAAACCGCGGCTAATAGATCAATCATTCTCTTGAAAGCTTGAAAATAGTTTTTACCCCCTTCTTTTAAATTATCTAAAAACCAATTAGCCCCAATTGCTTCTACGGGAATTTTACCGGTTAAAATTTCGTAAAAATCAGGATAACTTAAAACACTTACTTGCAAGGGAAGTAGGGATAATAAAAAGGTGCCGGTTTCTTTGGAGTTAAAATTATCACACAAAACAATGGTTTTAATTTTTCCGGCTACTACTTGGCTGGCTAATTCAGGAAAACCAGCTTCATTTTTAACGGTTAATTCTAAATGATAGCCCGCCCCCACGTTTTTTATCAATTCTTCTTTTAAATGCTGGCTTGTTTCATTTTCGCCGATTATGGCCAGGCCGGATTTAGCGATTGATTTACTGATTTTGCCGTTCAGTAGGCGCCAAGAATAAAATAGTGCTAAAAATAAACCAAGAAAAATGACTAAGTTGGTGCGGGGAGTGATTTCAGAAGAGATGCTAATGTAAAAATAAATAATGGAAATTAAACCAGCAGCGATGATGGTATTAAAAGTTTGACTTAAAAATTTACGACTATTAGCATGTATATTTAAATCATAAAGACCGTTAATATAGATTGTGGAAATAAAAATTATGAAAATAAAAATAAAGCGCGGTAGGTGCGTGCTCATTTGATTCGCAAAATCGTTTTGTGGGTAACGTATAAGAAGAGTGAGCGCCAAAGCTCCTCCTAATATCAATAAATCGCCTAATAATAAAATTAGTTTTTTTGTCTTAGCGTCCATAGGGCTAATATAACAGTTTTGACTTGAAAAATCAATCATTTTTATGCTATCTTTATTTAGATATGCTATAATAAAATTGAGCGCTCAAGGGCCCTGGTTTAAGGGTGGAAAAGCGTTTTAAATCTGCTTAAATTAAATAAATATGGCTAAAATAAAGTTAAACGAAGCGCAAATCAAAGAATTACTTAGTCGGGGAGTGGAAGAAATTATTGATTATAAAGATTTGGAAGCCAAATTAAAAAGTGGGCAAAAACTAAGAATCAAGTTAGGAATTGACCCGACTAGCCCCAATATTCATTTAGGTCGTTCTATTCCGCTTCTCAAAATGCGCGATTTTCAAAATTTAGGGCATCAAATTGTTTTTATTATTGGTGATTTTACCGGCACGATTGGCGATACTTCTGATAAAACCAGTGAAAGACCGATGTTGGAAGAAAGTGAGATTAAAGCCAATATAAAAACCTATGTTAAGCAGGCCGGGAAAGTAGTTGATATTAAAAAATGTGAGATTTATTATAACAGCACTTGGCTTAGTAAATTAAAATACGCGGAAATTTGTCGCCAAGCCAATATTTTTTCCATCAATGAATTTATTTCTCGCGATAATATTCGTCGCCGCTTAGATAAGGGTTCACGCGTTTCTTTACGTGAAGTTTTATATCCGCTCATGCAGGGCTATGATTCAGTTGTTGTGAAAGCAGATGTGGAACTCGGCGGGACTGATCAACGTTTTAATTTATTATCCGGTCGAGAAATGCAACGTCATTATAATCAAGCTCCGCAAAATATTATTACTAATCCACTCGTGGAAGGGTTGGATGGACGCAAAATGAGTTCCAGTTGGGGGAATACGGTTAATTTACTGGATAGCGCGAGTGATATGTTTGGCAAGCTGATGTCTTTAAAAGATGAGTATATTATTAAATATTTTACGCTTTTGACCCGTGTTCCGCTGGAAAAAATTAAAGAATATGAAACTTCTTTAAAAAATGGTGTCAATCCTCGGGATATCAAGTTGTTATTGGCTAAAGAAATTGTTGCTTTTTATCACAGTGAAAAAATCGCTCAAGAGCAAGCGGAAAATTTTATCAATGTTTTTTCCAAAAAGAAACAACCTAGTGAGATTCCTACTTTAAAACCAAGCGTTCCTGATTTACTCTCAGTGTTATTGGAAGCTAAATTAGTAACTTCTAAATCTGAAGCACGTCGGGTTTTAGAGCAGGGCGGTGTAAAAGTTGATTCTCAAGTTATAAAAGACGCGGATTTTAAATTAAAACCGGGAATGGTAATCCAAAAAGGGAAGTTGCATTATTTAAAAATTATTTAAGGGAAGCTCCGTTACTTTAGATTAGTTTAATTTATTTTCAAAAAAGTTTTGTTGCTTTAGATTCGTTTAATTTATTTCTTATGTCTGAGCCAGTTTGGCCCAAAATTGGCAATGAAAAAAACGTAGAATTTTTAAATCGCGTGGTTTTAAGTAAGAAGCCGGCGCAAACTTATATTTTTTTAGGACCTGATGATTTAGGAAAATCAACGATTGCCTTGGCTTTTGCTCGTAATTTAATGGCCGAGGCCCTAGAGGGAAAAGATGGTTTAAATAGTGATTTACATATTCTAGAAGCGGAGGCTGAGAAAAAATCAATTTCAATTGAGCAAACGCGCGAATTGATTAAAGCTCTCAGTCTAAGCTCATTTTTAGATTCATATAAAATTGGCATTATCAAAGAAGCGGATTCCTTAACGACCGAAGCGCAAAATGCTCTTTTAAAAACCCTAGAAGAACCGCGCGAAAAAGTGATTTTAATTTTAATTGCTGAAAACGAAGAAGCTCTGTTGCCCACTATTTTATCGCGCGCTCAGAAATTATACTTTCAACCGGTTAAGGCGGAAACGATTTATGATTTTTTAATTAGTGAATATCAAGCGCAACGATCCTTGGCTAAAGATTTGGCTAATTTATCTTTGGGTCGTCCTTTAAAAGCGGTGCGTTTTTTGGAAAATGCTGATTTATATGCCAATTATTTAGAGAAAGCCACTCTTTTTTTAACGCTTTTTCCTCTGGGAATTAATAGCCGTTTAGAAGTATTGGATAAAATATTTATTGATAAAACTTATAGCGCCACCGCAACTAAGGGAGCCCAGGAGATTTTAAGCATGGTTGAGGGTTTATTGCGCGATTTATTATTAATTCATTTTAATCAACCGGAAAAAATTCAACATTCAGCTCTAAAAATTGAATTAGATACGGCCACTAAAGAAATAGAAAAAATTATTGGTCCGGAAAAAGAGCAAGATAATTTTACCCTTTTTATTTTAGAACGTTTTAAATTATCGGCCATGGCCAGAGAATATATCAGCGCCAATGTTAATCCTCGTTTAGTTTTAGAACAATTAATTATTAATTTATAATTAAATATATGAAGGTTTCATTATTCAAATCATTTAAATCATTTAAATCCGCTAACAAAAAAATTAGTTTATTGGCTCTATTTGTGCTCGTTCCGCTTATTTTATCTGCTTGCACAGTTTCCACCACCAATAAAAAAGAAGTGCCTGATGCCAGTGTTTTTCTTTCGGTTAATAGCGGTGATACTTGGCGCGAAGCGGTTGCTATGGCTACAGTTGGCCAACCACAAAGTATTCGCGATGTGAATGTAAAGACAATGACGATTGATCCGCAAGATAGTAAGGCAGTTTATTTGGCGACGCGGGAAAATGGTTTGTACTATACTTATAACATTGTTCAAGATGGTTGGATTAAAGTGAAGGGCTTGCCGTCGGCCGCCATTAACGATGTTAAGGTAGATCCGAAAAATAAATGTATTATTTACGCGGCTGTCGCGAATAATTTGTATCGTTCTGAAGATTGCGCGCGCACTTTTGAAGTTGTTTTCTACGACAATAATACAGGTGTCACAATTAATACCATTGCCATTGACCATTATAATCCACGCAATGTCTATATTGGCACTTCGCGCGGGGAAATCATTAAGACCATTGATTCTGGTTCTTCTTGGCGCACGATTCAGCGTTTAAATGAAGGGATCAAACAATTAATTGTTTCTCCGGTTGATAGTCGTTTAATTTTTGTTGCTTCTATGCGCAACAAGATTTATAGTTTTAATACTAACTCCGAAACCAATCCTGACCTCTCCGATGATATTGGACTCAATTTTGCCATTAGCGGTTGGACTGATTTAAATCCGGTTTTGAAAGAATATGATTTAGGCAAAACTTTCCGTGATTTTGTGGTTTGCGCGAAAGATGGAACTATGTTTATTGCCGCTAATCAAGCCATGGTGCGTTCGCAGGATAATGGTGTAACTTGGGAGAAGATTAAATTGATTCAACCAGAAAAAGAAGCGGTTATTAATTCCATGGCAGTTAATCCCAAAGATTCTAGTAATATTTTCTATGTGACCAATACTACTTTCTTCCGCTCAACTGATGGTGGTGTTACTTGGACTACGAAGAAGTTACCGACTCATCGTTCCGGTCAAGAATTAATTGTGGATTTTGACTATCCCAATAATCTTTATTTGGGAACAGCTGTGATAACTAAATAAATTATAAATAAAAAATATATGAACGATTATTTAAATGCCAAACAAGGCGAATTTACCAATGCTTTAGAGTTTTTTAAAAAAGAAATCGGGAATTTAAGAACCGGGCGCGCTAATCCCGCTATTTTAGAGGCGGTGCAAGTTGAGGCCTACGGAGTTTTAAATCCGCTTAATACCGTAGCCAATATTAATGTGTCTGATGCCAGAAATATTTTAGTCAGTGCTTGGGATAAAAATATTTTAAAAAATATTGAAAAAGCCATTGTTGACGCTGACCTGGGTTTAGGAGTAATTAATGAAGGGGACAAAATTAGATTAACTGTGCCGGCTTTAACTGAGGAAAATCGTAAGGAGTTAGTCAAGAAATTAAATGAAAGAATGGAAAAAACGCGTATTATTTTGCGTCAAGCCCGAGAAAATGTAAAAAATACGATTGAAGCTGCTTTTGAAGCCAAAGAAATCAGTGAAGATCAGAAATTCAGATTCGTTAAAGAGTTGGATGAATTTTCCACTAAGAAAAATGAAGAGTTAAAAGATTTGCGCGACAAGAAAGAGCAGGATATAATGGAAATTTAATGGACACTTAATGTGGATACAAGGGAAGTTTGATGGACGTCTAATGTGGACGCAGGGAAGTTTGATGGACATAAAGGAAATCTAATTTTAATTACATGCTGTCAACAATTATTATTTTTATTTTAGTACTATCGGTTTTAGTATTCGCTCACGAGCTGGGTCATTTTGTCACTGCTAAACGCTTAGGAGTGCGCGCGGATGAGTTTGGTTTTGGTTTTCCACCCCGAATGGTTGGTTTTTATAAAAATAAATTTGGCAAGTGGCGCAAAGTGTTTGGCAAAACTACTTATGAGGATTTAGAAAGCAGCACACTGGAAGACGCAGTGCCTCAGTCAGGTTCAACTATTTATTCGCTCAACTGGTTGCCGATTGGTGGTTTTGTTAAGATTAAGGGCGAGAATGATAACGGTGATAAAGAGGCTGATAGTTTTGCGGCTAAAAAAGTCTGGCAGAGAATGCTCATTTTATCGGCTGGTGTAATCATGAATGTTGTTTTGGCTTGGTTTTTATTTACGGTTGGTTATTTGATTGGTATGCCGCAAGCCACGTCCGATTTAAGCAGCAGTGCACGGGTTAGCAATGCCATGGTCGCGATTATTGATGTTCGCGCTGATTCACCGGCTGAAGTCGCTGGTCTTAGGGCCGGTGATTTTATTAAAGCGATTAATGGTCAAGAAGTGGCTTTAGAGGAAGATATGCAGGCTATGATTTCGCCTTTGGCTGGTCAAGAAGTCACGTTGTTAGTTGATCGTGAACAAACCGAAATGACTATTGTGGTTGTTCCGGAAGAAGTATCAGAAGGTCACGGCGTGATTGGCGTTGGTATTATGGCAGCCGGCACAGTGCGTTATCCGCTGTTTAGCGCCATTATTGAAGGCGCTAAAACAACCGGTTGGATGCTCAAAGAAATCGTCTTAGCCTTTGGTAATTTAATCGGTAATTTAGTGAGTGGTGAATCAGTTAGCCAAGAATTTGCCGGCCCAGTGGGAATCGCCAACATTACTGGTCAAGCTGCCAGTTTAGGTTTTGTTTATTTACTGCAATTTGTCGCTTTATTATCTTTAAATTTGGCCATTATTAATATTTTGCCTTTTCCCGCGCTGGATGGAGGACGAATTTTGTTTTTATTAATTGAAAAAGTGAAGGGGAAACCAGTCAAGCGTGATATTGAAGCGGTTGCTCATAATATTGGCTTTTTGCTACTTATCGCTTTAATCATTTTTATTACCTACAAAGATATAATTAAGTTGTTCTAACAATCAAGTTGCAAGTTGTTTTAATAAAGCTGTTTTAATTAACTAATTATTAAATAAAATATATGAAAGTCCAAATCAAAGCATCGCGTTTAGAATTAACTGACGCCTTAAGAGATTACATTGAAAACAAAATGAACATGTTGGAAAAATATTTAGGCAAACGGGTTAAAGTGATTAATTGTGATTTTGAAATTGAAAAAGCGATTGGCGGACAATATAAGGGTGAGATATTTCGCGCCGAAGCTAATTTACAAGTACCGCAAAATGTTTTGCGTGTGGAAAAAACCGAGAAGGATATGTATAAGGCGATTGATAAGGTTAAGGATCATATGATATTGGTAATAAAGAAATATAAAGAAAAGTTGATTGATAAGAAAAGAGGGAAGATCTAGATTTGTAGTTAATTAGAGTTAATAATAAAACCCCGGATTCATAATAAAGCCTCAAGTTAATAATAAAGCCCTGGAATCAATTCTGCGGGCTTTTATTGTAATTTTTTTATTTATTTGTCAATATTTATTTTATTAAAAATTAGTATTATACTAAACTTATAAATCAAAACCTCAATTTTGGTTATTTTTTGGTTATTAATAGAAAAATTATGAGTATTTTTAGCAAACTTTTTCCTGATCCAAATGAAAAGATTATCAAGAAGATGAGCCCGATTATTGAGCAGATAAACGAATTGGAACCAGAATTTGAAAAACTAAGTGCTGAAGAATTGAAAAATAAGAGTGCGGAATTTAAAAAGCTACTCAGTGAGGGGCAGAGCTTGGACGATATTTTGCCTTTTGCTTTTGCCGCTACTAGAGAAGCGGCGCGTCGCGTTCTTGGTCAACGTCATTATGATGTGCAGCTGATTGGTGGAATTGTTTTGCATCGTGGCCAGATTGCGGAAATGAAAACCGGTGAAGGTAAAACTTTAGTGGCGACTTTGCCTTTATATTTAAATGCTTTAGAAGGCAAAGGCGTGCATTTAATTACGGTTAATGATTATTTGTCACGGGTGGGTGCCGGTTGGATGGCGCCGGTTTATTATGCGTTAGGTTTAACAACCGGTGTGATAGTGCATGATAATGCTTATATTTATGATCCGGAATATGTTGATGATAGTCAGTTTGATAAACGATTGCAAAATTTTCGCCGCATCCCTCGTCGCGAGGCCTACTATTGTGACATAACTTATGGCACCAATAATGAATTCGGTTTTGATTATTTGCGCGACAATATGGTTTATACACTTGAACAAACTGTTCAAAGACCGCTTCATTATGCCATTGTGGATGAAATTGACTCTATTTTAATTGATGAAGCGCGCACCCCGTTGATTATTAGCGCTCCTGCGGAAGAATCAGGTGATCGTTATGCTAAGTTTGCTCGTTTAGTGGAAGTGCTAAAAGAAAATGAAGATTATAATGTTGATGAAAAAATGCGCGCCGCCACTTTAACTGAAAGCGGTATTGCCCGCACCGAAAAAATGTTGGGTTTGGGTAATATTTATGTGGAAGGAGGAATAAAAGAAGTTCATCATTTAGAACAAGCCCTAAAAGCGCGGGTTTTATTTAAGCGCGATAAAGACTATGTGGTCAAAGATGGAGAGATTGTGATTGTTGATGAATTTACCGGTCGTTTAATGCCTGGTCGTCGTTACAGCGAAGGACTACATCAAGCCATTGAAGCTAAAGAAGGCGTGAAGGTACAAAAAGAATCCCAAACCATGGCAACCGTTACTTTCCAAAATTTATTTAGAATGTATAAAAAATTATCTGGTATGACTGGAACCGCGGTTACCGAAGCTGAGGAGTTTTATAAGATTTATAATTTAGAAACAATTGTTATCCCTACCAATCGCCCCAATGTCCGACAAGATTTAAATGATTTAATTTATCGTACCGAGTTAGATAAATTTAACGCTGTCATTCGTGATGTTAAGGAGCGCCATAAAAAAGGACAGCCGGTTTTAATCGGAACAATATCAATTGAGAAAAATGAAATTTTAACAGAACTGATGGAGCGCGAAGGCATGCGTCCGCAAATGTTAAACGCTAAGAATCACCAAAAGGAAGCGGAAGTGATTGCTCAGGCCGGTCGTAAAGGCGCAATTACTTTAGCCACTAATATGGCCGGTCGCGGTGTTGATATTATTTTAGGTGGCAATCCGCCTACCAAAGAAGAACAAGAAGAAGTGCGCGCTCTGGGCGGTTTACATGTGATTGGTACTGAACGTCATGAATCAAGACGTATTGATAATCAGTTGCGCGGTCGCGCTGGTCGTCAAGGTGATCCGGGTTCTTCGCAATTTTTTGTTTCCACCGAGGATGATTTAATGCGTATTTTTGGTGGTGATCGAATGAAAAATTTAATGAAGACTTTGAATGTGCCGGCTGATATGCCAATTCAAAATAAAATGATTTCTAATTCCATTGAGAGCGCTCAGAAAAAAGTAGAAGGGAATAACTTTGATATTAGAAAACATTTAGTTGAATATGATGATGTTATCAATAAACACCGCACAGCGATTTATAAAAGACGCCGAGAAATTATTGAGATTGCCGAAGGCGTAAAACAAGAAGACGAAAATGCTCCGCAGTCGCTTAGCGAAATAATTTTAGGCATGATTGAAGACGAAATAGTGGCCGTGGTTAATTTTCATACTTCGGCCGAGACTAGCGCGGATTGGAATATCCAAGAAATTTATGAAACCGTTAAAACCATATTTTCCACGGCCGAAGATTTAAAGGCACAGCTAGATGAGTTAGTCAAAAAAGGCGGCAGCGCGGAAATTATACGAGAAAGCATTATTAATTATTTGCAGGAAAAAGTAAAAGCGGAATATTCTTCACTTGAGGCTAAATTCAACGCAGCGGGCATGGATTTTAAAGAAATTGAAAAAGGAATTTTAATTCGTTCTATTGATCAATTATGGGTGGAGCATTTAGAGGCGATTGATTATTTGCGTCGTGGAATCGGTTTGCGCGGTTATGGGCAAAGAGATCCGCTCGTGGAATATAAAAAAGAGGCCTATCGTTTATATCAAGAATTAGTTGGTTTAATAAATAAAAATGTTACTTATTCAATCTTTAAAACTGCTCAAGGTTTGGTTATGGCCATGGAAAAGCAGGCGGAAAATTCAGCCTTAAAAATATTTGCCAACCAATCAGAGAATAAATTAGAATTTTCTGGAGCACAAAAAGAAATGCAGCGCCAAGCCGAGGGGCGCAATACGATTGATTTGGTAACGGAAAAAGTTAAGAATGAAAGCGGAGAAAAAGTAGGACGTAATGATCCTTGTCCTTGTGGGAGCGGGAAGAAATATAAGAAGTGTTGTGGCGCTTGAAATTCCGTCTCGTCCCAGAGATAAGCAAACGCGCCTGTGGCGCTAGGAATTATAAAAAGTGTTGTGGAAATAAATAAACTGTTAAAAGCTAATTGATTTAATTGACAAATTAGTTATAATGTCATAATTTATTAAATCGCACATTAAAATTACGGTTAAGTTGGTTACAGCCATAAAATTCTTAAAATAAGTATTTTATGGTAAATTAAGCATTTTATGATAAATTAAGCATTTTATGGCTGTAACCACAAAGGCTACAGTTCCGGCTCGGATTAGGGTAAACTAAAAAGCGCAAATAGGCGCAAGGAGAAAATTATGAAATCAGAATTTGCATCTGCAGACTTAACAGCTGGTCAACTAAATGCTATTGTTGAAAAACTGGGCGGTCGTGAAGGAGCTCTTCGCTTTCTGCGCGATGAAACCTTAGTTACGGAACCTAAGAGAAAATGGCGCGAGCAAGATGGAAGCATCTATTTTTCAGTCACCAGTGATAGAACAACTGGAAAAGAATGGATTGTTCGCCTGATGAATAATGGATTTAAGTTGAGCGATTATGCTACATCCATACTTTGCTCTAAAGAATTCAAGCCAAGTTTAGGCACAACAACCGAAATTGTCGTACTCAAAGACATGTTTTGCGATAATAATATTGGTTTGTTCAGCGATTGGGGAATAAAAAATATTCGTTTTAAAGTAGCGAATTCTAAATTTGTAGCACCAAATGCTGAAGTTACCTGTCTTATTCGTGAGGCTTTCTCTGATGCGGAAATGAAGCTCATGGGTCTGGGCTGGATTTTTACCATGCATGAGCCTATCTTGGATTCTGATAACAAGCCTTTATTACTTGGTATTAGTTGTCGTAATGGCGGTTCTTTATTGGCTTCAAATTTTGATATTTCTACCAATAAAGTAGATCGCATCGGGCTTGCGTTTGCACTCCCGCCAGCTTCCGGCTCTTAGGTTTTTTAAATTTTGACAATTTGGATTTAGCTTTTTGACCTTTGATTTTTTGCCTCGGATTTAATTAAATCCGAGGCTTTTTTAATTTGACTATCGTAGCTATTATGGAGCCTAGGTGTTTTTTTCTGTTTAAATTCGCTTATCTTGGAGTCTAAGTGGTTTTTTAATTAGAGCGAAAATAGCTAAAAATGCCCGAAAATACGCTAGTTTTAGCTTGACAAGACTGGTTAGAGCGGTATAATTAGAGCATAAAGATTTTTACAAATAAATAAAAAATATGTTTGGGAAACAACTAAATTTTTTAAAAATATTTGATGAAGCTAAGCCAAAAAATGAGCCATCCGTAGAAAAAGTTGAGGAAAAGATTGAAGAGAGTCAAATTGAGGAAAATCAGGTTGAAGAGAGTCAAATTGAGGAAAATCAGGTTGAAGAAAATGTTGCAGAGGGAAAGATTGAGGATAAGGTTGAGGATAAGGTTGAGGATAAGGTTGAGGCACAGCCGGAAAAGACATCTGAAGAGTTGAAATTAGAAACTCAATCAGAGCCCAAGCTTGAATCAGAACCGGAGTTGAAAACTCAGCCCGAATCAGAAGTTGAAAAGAAACCAAGGAGAGGCGTTTTTATAAAACTCATCCCCGGAATTAAATTGCCCGAATCAGAGCTAGCAGTTTTACGAGCTAAGTTGCTTGCTAAAGGAAATGATCAGTTAACTCCAGATGATTTTACACCCTTTGCCGAAGAAATAAATAAATACGATGAACGTTATAAAGAGTTTGATGTTATTTTTCGTCGATTAGAGCCGGGAGAAGAAAAAAGACGTCAATATTCTAAAAAAGTTTTTCCTGAACTTTTTGATGAAAAAGAATATTTAGCGACAGCTGAACTATACATGAAATATAGAAAAGTGTGTGATGATAAAATAAAATTAGATGAAGAGATGGCGGCTGCGGAAAAAATTAGGGCGAAAAAGGCTAAAAAAGGGAAGGTTTATAAAAATTTTGATAAATCTCAAACTGAGCAAGATAAACAGTCGCCGGAAAATAAGCAGTTCTCAAGAAAAAAAATAAATGAAGATGAATATTTTGATTTAGATGATGGCAAACCCGACCCTTATGGTGACATCTATCCTTATAGTCGTATATTTAATAAAAGATATAAAAAGGAAAAATAATTTTATAAAATTTTTATGCGTCAATCAACTTCAGCTGATTTAACTAAAACTGATTTAACTAAAAAAGAACCGGTTCGTGGTGAGCAATCAGAAGCTGAAATACAGGTTTTAAAATTTTGGGAAGAAGCTGATACTTTTCAAAAATCAATTTCCAAAGAGGCGCCTCAAGGCGATTATGTTTTTTATGATGGCCCGCCTTTTGCTACTGGCACTCCGCACTACGGTCACTTGGTTGCCAGCATCATGAAAGATGTTATTCCACGCTATTTTACTATGAAAGGTTATCGCGTAGAACGCAAATGGGGTTGGGATTGTCATGGTTTGCCGATTGAAAATATTGTTGAAAAAGAATTAGGTACAAAAAGAAAAAAAGATATTGAAGCAATGGGCGTGGAAAAATTTAATACTCTTTGTCGCACTAAAGTTTTAACTTACGCTGATGAATGGGAGTACGTTATTACTCGTTTAGGTCGTTGGGTAGATATGAAGAATCCTTATCGCACCATGGATTTAGATTTTATGGAATCGGTTTGGTGGGTATTTAAAACTTTATGGGACAAGGATTTGATTTATAAAGATTATCGCTCCATGCATATTTGTCCGCGCTGCGAAACAACTTTATCGCAATCGGAAATAAGCGAGGGCTATAGCGACATTAAAGATTTAAGCGCCACGGTTAAATTTGAATTAAAAGATGAGCCAGGTACTTATGTTTTAGCTTGGACCACTACTCCTTGGACTTTAATTGGCAATGTGGCTTTGGCTGTGGGAGAAGAAATTATTTATGTAAAAGTAAAGCAGGCAGATAATTATTATATTTTGGCGAAAGAACGTTTAGCTGAAGTTTTTAAAGATCAAACTCCGGAAATTATTGCTGAATTTAAAGGTCAGGAATTAGTTGGTAAATCATATATACCGCTTTTTTCTTATTTTGCCAATCAAGAGGATTTAGAAAATAAAACTAATGGTTGGAAAATTTATGCGGCTGATTTTGTAACGATTGAGGAAGGAAGCGGAGTGGTTCATATTGCGCCCGCTTTTGGTGAGGACGATATGAATTTAGGTAAAGAAAAAAAATTGCCTTTTGTTCAACATGTTGGTCTTGATGGTCATTTTATTTCTGCGGTCACTGATTTTCCAAACGCGCACGTTAAACCTTTGGGCGATCACATGGCGACTGATATTGAAATTATCAAATATTTAGCCGAGAAAAAATTATTATTTGCCAAAGAAAAATACGAGCATAGCTATCCGCATTGTTGGCGTTGCGATACACCATTAATTAATTATGCAACTTCTTCTTGGTTTGTGCGCGTAACCAAAATCAAAGATGAATTACTGAAGAACGCTCAAAATATCAATTGGTTTCCAGAACATATTAAAGAAGGTCGCTTTGGTAATTGGTTAGAAGGCGCTCGTGATTGGTCAATTTCGCGTCAACGTTTTTGGGCGAGTGTTATTCCGATTTGGGAGTGTGCTTGTGGAGAAAGAAAAGTAATTGGAAGTGTAGCTGAACTGGAAGAGTTGAGTGGTCAAAAAATAAGTGACATTCATAAAGATAAAGTGGATAGCATTGTTTTTCCTTGTTCAAAATGTCAAGGCGAGATGAAACGAATTTCCGATGTTTTAGATTGCTGGTTTGAATCTGGTTCCATGCCTTACGCGCAAAATCATTATCCGTTTGCGAACAAAGAAAAATTGGAAAAGAATTTTCCCGCTCAATTTATTGCTGAAGGAGTTGATCAGACACGCGCTTGGTTTTATTATTTGCATGTTATTGCCGGTGGTTTAAAAAATAGTTCAGCTTTTGAGAATGTTATTGTAAACGGTATTGTTTTGGCAGAAGACGGCAAGAAAATGGCCAAACGTTTACAAAATTATCCTGATCCTTTAGAACTCATGGAAAAATACGGGGCTGATGCTTTAAGAGCTTATTTACTAGCTTCACCGGTGATGGCGGCCGAGAATTTGAATTTTTCGGAAAAAGGCGTGCAAGAAGCCTTGCGTAAAAACATTATGTTGCTTTTAAATGTCTATAAATTTTTTGCGCTTTATGAATTAGAAAATGAAAAGTTATTAAAGTCATTAACAGAAGTTGATTTACGAAAAGGGGCAGAGAAAAGTGATAATATTTTAGATAAGTGGTTGCTTTTAAAGTTTAATAATTTGGTTGACGAAGTGAATAATAGTTTAACCGGTTATAATTTACCCCGCGCTATGCGTGCCATTACCGAATTTATTGATGAATTATCAACTTGGTATTTACGTCGTTCACGTGATCGCTTTAAATCTGATGATGAGCAGGATAAAATCGCTGCTTTAATTACCACTAAAATTGTTTTGTTAGAATTAAGTAAAGTAATCGCGCCGTTTATGCCTTTTGTGGCAGAAAATTTATGGCAAAAATTAAGCGCTAATAATTTTTCACATCATGACGCTTCTGTTCATTTAACAGCTTGGCCAGAAAAGTTTGCTGGTGCTGAGAAAAATATTTTAGAACAGATGAATCTAGTTAGACGGATTGTTGAAGCTGGATTAGCTAAGCGTGATGAAGTGGGAATTAAGATTAGACAGATGCTCAATAAATTAACGGTCAAAAGTAAAGATTTGAAATTAGAAAAAGAGTATGAAAAATTAATTTTGGACGAATTAAATGTTAAAGAAATAGTTTTTGCTTCCTTAGAAACCGATGAACCGTTAATCGTTGAGCTTGATACTGAAATTACTCCTGAATTAAAACAAGAGGGGACGAAACGCGAACTGATTAGATTTATTAATTTACTGCGTAAAGAAGCGAATTTAAGTTTGGGCGATGAAGTTGATGCAATTATTTATGCCAGCGCTGAAGTAAAAAAAGTTATTGAGTTAATGAAGAGTGATATTCAAAAAGAAACCCTAAGTTCTAAATTAGAGGCCTTCATTTTTGAGGCGCAAACTGAGATAAAGGGCGATTTTTTCGCCCAAAAAGAATTGGCTATTAATGGCGAAAAAGTGCTAATTTTCTTGAAAAAATAGCAAATTTACGCTATAATAATTAATTGATAATAATTTAAATCTTATTAAACTTTAATTTAAAATAAAAAAACTATGATTATTCTTTATGTGCTTTTAGGTCTAATCGTGGTAATCGGCTTATTAGTGATTGCCATGTATAATGGCTTAATTCGTCTTAAAAACAGAGTTGACGAAGCTTGGAGTGATATTGATGTCCAATTAAAAAGACGTTATGATTTGATTCCCAATTTAGTAGAAACCGTTAAGGGTTATGCAGCGCATGAGCAAGCCACTTTTGAAAAAGTTATTCAAGCGCGTAATGCGGCGATGTCAGCTCAAGCTAGCGGTGATGCGGAAGCGCGTGGTAAGGCGGAAGAAACTTTATCAGGAACTTTAAAATCCATTTTTGCTTTAGCCGAGAATTATCCTGATTTAAAAGCCAACCAAAACTTTTTAGAACTCCAAAGAGAATTGTCTGATACGGAAAATAAAATTCAAGCTGCTCGTCGCTTTTACAACGGCAATGTTCGCGATTTCAACACCAAGATTCAAGTTTTCCCCAATAATATTATTGCCGGTTGGTTAAAGTTTACCGCACGCAAATTTTTTGAAGTTGAAAATGAGGCGGAAAAACAAAACGTTCAAGTAAAATTTTAGTTCAAGTAAAATTTTAATTTAGTTTTTAATTATATGGTCATAATTTATTTTGCCATTTTTGCGTTTATATTTTTCCTAAGCAGTTTAAAGCAAATTAATCAATATGAACGCGGTGTTAAATTTACCATGGGTAGATACACCGGCATTATGGAACCAGGTTGGCGTTTTATTTGGCCGATTTTTCAAAGCTTTAAAAAAGTTGATATGCGTGTTAAAGCGGTTGATGTACCTGACCAAAAAGCGATTACACGTGATAATGTTTCTGTGATGGTTAACGCTGTTATTTATTATCGCGTTGAGTATGCTGATAAAGCAGTGATTGTAGTGGAAGATTTTTATTATGCAATTTCTCAATACGCACAAACTACGATGCGTAACATTGTTGGAGAAGTAACGCTAGATGAATTGTTATCACAACGAGAAAAAATTGCCGAACGTATTCGTGAAATTGTTGATCACGAAACTGATAATTGGGGTTTGAAAGTACACAACGTGGAATTAAAAGATGTTTCTTTACCAGAATCTATGGAAAGAACAATCGCTAAACAAGCGGAAGCGGAAAGAGAAAAACGAGCGGTGATTATTAATTCCGAAGGTGAATTAGCTGCTTCTGCAAATTTAGCCAAGGCAGCGGAGATGTTAAGTTCGGCCAATGGCGCTCTTCATCTCAGAACTTTGCAATCAATTAATGACTTATCTTCTGATCAATCAAATACCATTGTTTTTGTTACGCCAATTGAAGCTTTAAAAGCTTTAGAGGGTTTTGCTAAAAAGGCTAATCAAAAAGATAATTAATCAAATAAAATTATTATGGCAACCTTATATACCCATCAAGATTCAAATAAAAGAAAAACCTGGGCTCTTTTGGCCGGGTTTTTTGTCTTTATTATTTTAGTCGGCTATGTTTTTAGCAGGGCCATGGACAATGTTTTTATTTTATACATCGCAGTTTTAATTAGTTTTTTATCCAGTTTTTTTAGTTATTGGTTTAGCGATAAATTAGTTTTAGCAATGAGTAATGCCAAGCCGGTTGATTTTGATAGTGATCGTGAGCTGTATCGCCTGGTAGAAAATCTTTGTATTACCGCCGGTCTACCGCTACCAAAAATTTATATTATTAAAGATGATTCACCTAATGCTTTTGCCACCGGTCGTAATCCTAAACACGCCGTGGTGGCTGTGACGACCGGACTTTTGAAAAAATTAGATCGTTCAGAACTAGAAGCAGTTATTGCTCATGAACTTAGTCATATTGGTAATTATGATATGTTACTTGCGACCCTAGTCACGGTTTTGGTTGGTTTAGTAGTTTTATTAGCCGATTGGTTTAGTCGTTATTCTTTTTCGGGGCGGAACAATAATAACGATAGCAATAACAAGGTGCAAGGCTTAATTATGATATTAGCGATTATCTTAGCAATTTTAGCGCCGATTTTTGCGCAATTAATGCAACTAGCGATTTCTCGCAAACGAGAATTTTTAGCTGATTCAAGCGGGGCATTACTCACTCGTTATCCCGAAGGCTTAGCCCGAGCATTGGAAAAAATTTCCGCTGATCCTGCGCCACTTAAAACCGCTAATCGCGCTACGGCTCATTTATTTATTGCTTCACCGTTTCGCGCTAGAAAAAAACCAGGTTTGTTTGCTCGCGCTTTTTCCACTCATCCTCCGGTTGAAGAACGCATCAAACGTTTACGAGATTTATCAGTTTAAAGCTGATTAAAATTAATTTAAGTTGCTTCACGTTGTGTCTTAGTTATGTTGTGTTTAGATTAACGTTGTGCTTATGAGAAAACTAGAACTTTTAGCTCCTGCTGGAAATATACAAAAATTAAAAACCGCTTTTGCCTATGGCGCGGACGCGGTTTATTTGGGTATTCCTGATTTCTCCTTACGGGTGCGTATTAATGATTTTGATTTAGCTGGAATTGAGAAAGCGGTTTTATATGCTCACGTGCGACAAAAGAAGGTTTATGTTACGGCTAATATTTTTGCGCACAACTCTCATCTGCCCAGCTTTATTACTTTTTTAAAAAAAATAAAAAAAATTGGTCCAGATGCTCTAATTGTTTCTGATCCAGGTATTTTAAATTTAATTAAAAAATATTGGCCGACTGGCACAGTCCATTTATCAACGCAAGCAAATTGCACTAATTTAGAAGCGGCTCGTTTTTGGGCTAAGCAGGGAATAACAAGAATTATTTTAGGGCGAGAAGTGACTTTAAAAGAAATAAAAGAAATTCATCAAGCTTTGCCTAAATTAGAATTGGAATATTTTATCCACGGAGCAATGTGCATGGCTTATTCTGGTCGTTGTTTTTTATCAAAATTATTTGTTAATCGCAGTGGCAACTTAGGTGATTGTGCTCAACCTTGTCGTTGGCAATATGATGTGAATCGTTATGTTATTAAAGCTCCTGGTCATGACGAAGAATTAGAATTAGTTGAAGAAAAACATGGCGCCTATCTTTTGAATTCACAAGACCTTTGTTTAATAAAATATCTACCGGATTTAATCGCCGCTGGTGTGACTAGTTTTAAAATTGAAGGTCGAGCCAAGAGTGTTTATTATCAAGCCACGGTTTGTTCTGCTTATCGTCGCGCTCTAAATTTAATTAAACAAAAAACTGATTTAAAAAAGGAATTAGCTTATTTATATAATGAACTAGAAACTAAGTTAATTCATCGGGGTTATACCAGTGGTTTTTTATTAAAAGACAAGGCCAATCAAAATATTAAAGATTCACATAATCGTAGTGCTTGGGAATTTTGCGGACAAACTATTAAAGACGGTGTTTTAAAAACAAATAAGATTAATAAGGGAGATCAGATTACCAAACAACAAATTAATAAAAACGGTCAAATTAATAAAAATGACCAAATAAAAAAAAGTGCTTCTCAACAAATTATTTTTAAAGTTCATAATACGATTAAAGTCGGTGATGAAGTAGAAATTCTATTACCCGACTATGAAGTTATAAAAATAAAAGTGAAAAAATTACTTGATGCTAAAACCAATCAAGAAATAAGCGAAGCTCATGGCGGTGGTGGTAGTGCAGAAGCGATTTTAGAATTGTCGAGTAAAACAATTATTCCCGAATTTAGTATTTTAAGAAGAAAAATAAAAAAATAAATATATGATTGCTTTTTTAAGAGGAAAAATAATAGCCAAATTAAGCAACGCTGTTATTTTAGAAGTGAATGACATTGGTTATGAAGTTTTTGTGGGGGAAAATTTTCTTGGAGAACTAACGATTAATAAGGAAGTGGAAGTTTATCTTCATCATCATGTGCGCGAAGAGGCATCTGATCTTTACGGCTTTAAAACTTTAGCGGATTTAGAAGTTTTCAAATTATTGCTCAGCGTTTCCGGTGTAGGACCAAAGTCAGCGATAGGTGTTTTAAGTATTGCCAGCGCGAGCGATGTAAGTCAGGCAATTTTACGAGGTGATGCCAATTTATTAACCAAGGTTGCCGGGATTGGTAAAAAAACTGCGGCACGCATTGTTTTGGAATTAAAAAATAAAATTAGTCGCACACAGGCCAGTTCACTGGATAGTGAGCTTGGTACTTTAAATTATGGAAGCGATGAAATTGATGCGTTGATGTCTTTGGGCTATTCTTTGTCTGAAGCGCGCAGTGCTTTAGGAGTGGTATCTTCGGAAATAACTGATAGCGGTGAAAGGGTGAAACAAGCCCTAAAAAATATGAAAAAATCTTAGCTTTACAAGATGGATTTTTTTAACTAAGATTATTAATGAATGACGGATTATCAAACATTATTATCAAAATTATCAAATAAAAATCTAAAATAAAAATATGAGACAAACCCAGCTTTTTACCAGAACAATAAAAGAATTACCCAAAGATGAAACTAGTTATAATGCGCAAACCTTAATTAGGGCCGGTTTTATTGATAAATTAGCGGCTGGGGTTTATTCGTTTTTACCACTTGGTTGGCGGGTGATGAATAAAATTAGAGAGATTATTCGTGAAGAAATGTTTGAAATTGATGGCCAAGAAATTAATATGCCGGCTTTAGCGCCTAAAGAAAATTGGGAAGCGTCTGGTCGTTATGAAAGTTTGGATATTTTATTTAAAACGATTGGCTCTGATGAAAGAGAGTATGTGCTTAATCCTACCCATGAAGAAGTAGTTACTCCCTTGGCTAGTAAATTTATTTTTTCTTATCGCGAATTACCTTTTGCGGTTTTTCAAATTCAAACTAAATTTAGAAATGAAAAAAGAGCCAAGGCCGGTTTATTAAGAGGCCGAGAATTTTTAATGAAAGATCTTTATTCTTTTCATGTTGATCAAGCTGATTTAGACGCTTATTATGATCGCGCCATTCAGGCCTATAAAAATATTTTTGCTCGTCTGGGCTTGGGAGATAAAACTTATTTAACTTATGCGTCCGGTGGCAGTTTTTCTAAATATTCACACGAATTTCAAACCTTGACTGAAGCAGGCGAAGATTTAATCTATGCTTGTCCTCATTGTAAAGTGGCGGTTAATAAAGAAATTATTGATGAGCAAAATACTTGTCCAGAATGTGGTGAGAAAAAGTTAATTGAAAAGAAAGCGGTTGAAGTAGGAAATATTTTTAAATTAGTAACAAAATTTTCCGAAGCCTTTAATTTGCAATATCAAACTGCCGAGGGGAGTAAGAAACCGGTGATTATGGGTTGCTATGGAATTGGTTTGAGTCGCATCTTGGGAACGATAGTGGAAGCTTGTCATGATGAAAAGGGAATTATTTGGCCGGAAACCGTTGCTCCTTTTAAAGTTCATCTTTTATCTTTGAATGAAAATGAAGAAGCGGATAAAATTTATGAAGCTTTAAAAAACGCGGGCATTGAAGTTCTTTATGATGACCGTGATTTAGCCGCTGGAGAAAAATTTGTTGATGCGGATTTGATTGGTTGTCCCTATCGATTAGTGATTAGCAAAAAAACTTTAGCTCAACAGAGTGGTGAAATAAAAAATCGCCAGACCGGTCAGGAAGAAATGGTTAAAATTAGTGAGTTAGTTGATAAATTTAGAGCCTAAGAAGTGCAAACTTAGGCAGAATAAATTTAGGAAGAATAAATAAAGGGAATAAATTTAGGAAGAATAAATTTAGGAAGAATAAAAATTTATTTAAATAATTATGTTTAATAAATTATTAGGAAAATTAAGCCATGATTTAGGAATAGATTTAGGCACGAGAAACACACTCGTTTATTTATCAGATAAAGGATTGGTAATTAATGAACCAAGCGTCGTGGCAATTAATAAAAGAACGAATGAAATTTTAGAAGTGGGTGAGGCAGCCAAGAAGATGGTTGGCAAAACTCCTGGTCATATTGAAGCCATCAAACCTTTAGTAGATGGAGTTATTTCTGATTTTGAAGTCACTGAAAAAATGATTAAGTATTTTATTAATCGAGTTCATGCAGATAACTTTGCTTTAGTAGCGCGTCCGCGAGTCGTGATTGGCATTCCGCTTGATTTAACAGAAGTGGAAAAAAAAGCCGTGGAAGATGCGGCTAAATCAGCTGGCGCGCGAAAAGTATTTTTAATTGATGAGGCGATGGCCTCCGCGATTGGCGCTCGCTTGCCAGTTGTTGATGCAACCGCCACCATGATTGTTGATATTGGCGGTGGAACAACGGAGATTGCGGTTATTTCTTTGGGCGGTGTGGTCACTTGGAAATCTTTAAAAGCCGCCGGCAATGAATTTGACAATAATATTATTGAATATATTAGAGAAGAATTTAATATTTTAATTGGTGAGCAATTAGCTGAAAGTATTAAAATTGGTATTGGCTCGGCTGTTCCCTTAGATGAACCAAAGGAAATGGAAGTCAGAGGTCGTGATTTGTTAACTGGTCTGCCAAAAGCGATTATGATTAGCGATAAACAAATCAGAGAAGCAATTAGTCGCACGATTAATAAAATTATTGAAAATATAAAAACCATTTTAGAAACTACGCCTCCCGAATTAGTGTCTGATATTTATGAGCGCGGTCTTTATCTTTCTGGTGGTGGCGCGTTGCTACGCGGTCTTGATAGCGCGATTTCTCAAGCCGCAAAAATTCCCGTTAAAATTGTAGATGATCCTTTGACTTGTGTTGCCCGCGGGACTGGTTTGTTATTAGGTAATAAAGAATTGTTGGAAAAAGTGGTCTTGCCAAGCAGTTCTGACTAAATAAGTTTATATTCGCTCTGAATAAACAAGTTTATGCTTAAACTTAAGCGTAACAATCCTTTGTTAATTTTTGCGGTAGTTTTCGGACTGCTGATTTTTTTATATGCCTTCGGATTATTAAGACCTTTGGAAAAAGTTTTATTAAGATTTATTCAACCGGTTAGCAGCCGTTTTTATTTTTTAGGCAATCGTTTTGAAAATTCTTATACTGAACAACGAGAAAAAGAAGAGTTGATACAAAAAATTTCTGACTTAGAAAAAGAATTAGCTCAAATTGTTATTGAAGACGCACATTATCGGGAAATCGCAGAAGAGAATCAAAAACTTAGAGCACAACTGAAATTTATTTCGGAAAATAATTTTACCGTTGTTCTGGCTAACATAGTGGCTAAGGAAAGTGATGTTCCTTCTTTGGAAAATGAGCGTGATATTATACTTAATAAAGGAACAAAAGATGGTTTACGAGTCGGACTGGGAGTTTTAAGTGAAGCAGGAGTGATTATTGGCAAGATTATTGAAGTAAAAGAAAATAGTGCGCTCGCTTGTTTATCAACCAGCCCCGGTTGTCAGCTGCCGGCTTCTTTACAGAATGAGCAACGCACACAAGGAATTACTGATGGACAATTAGGTTTAACAATTGTCATGAACTATATTCCGCAATTGGAAAAAGTTACTGTGGGTGATACGGTTGTTACTTCCGGATTAAGCGAAGATATTCCACGCGGTTTAGTAATTGGTCGTGTTACCAATGTGAAAAGTATCAGTAATGAAGTTTGGCAGACAGCGACTATTGAACCCTTGTTAAATTTTAAGAATTTAACGGTGGTGTCAGTGGTTATTCCTTAGTCGCTATTTTTAAATTTTAAATGTTGCCTATGGTCAAGAAAATTTCACAAATTATTGTTTTAATTGTTTGCTCCTTATTTTTGGCCAGTTTTCAATTATCTTTTCTTAATTCTTTATCAGGTTCATTTTCGCAAATAAACCTGGTTTTTTTATTTTTAATTTTTACTCTTTTTTTAACAAACCTAAAAACCACTCTTTATTTTTTATTGGCGGTTGGTTTTTTTCTTGATCTTTTTTCTTTTCATTTTTTTGGTTTTTACCTCTTATCTTTTGGAGCATCACTCATCTTAGCTGATTTTATTTTAAATACGCTTTTAACGGATAAATCTTTGTATTCATTTTGGGCTATCACAATCAGCTCAACCATTGCTTATAATTTAATCGGTGTTCTCTTAACTTTTATTACTTCAGGCTTTAGCAAGGTAGTTGGCGCGCTTGCCAGTGGATTTTGGCAAAATTTGTTTTATCAAGTGCTTTGGAATGTTTTAGGAGTATCTTTATTCTTTTATTTTTCCGTTTTTATTTTAAAGAAATTTAAGCCTTTTTTATTGGAAAATAAGAAGAGATTATGATATTATTAGTAATGAAGTTTATTAATTAAGGCAGCAATTTTTTTGTTTGCTAATTTTGCTAATTTTTTAAATATATGGCCTTTGATTTTATTGCCATTGGTGGCGCGACGCGTGATATTAGTTTTTTTACAGATGATGGTGTTTTATTTGATAACCCCAAAGATGTTTTGCGTCAAAAATTATTAGCTTTTGAATATGGCGCTAAAATAAGAGTTGATCATTTTTATTATACCTATGGCGGGGGAGCTGCCAATGTAGCAGTTAATTTAAAAAATTTTGGTTTCAAGTCAGCTTGCTTAGCCGCGGTTGGTGATGATGAAAACGGACGAGCCATATTAAAAAATTTAAAAGCGCGTGGTGTAAATACAAAATTAGTGAAAACTTTAGCTAAAGAAAATAGTGGTTTTTCTTTTATTCTTATTTCCGAAGGAGAAAGAATAATTTTTACCGAGCGAGGAGCTAATGCTAAATTAACGATTAATAAAACTGATTTAGCGGAAATAAAAAAAGCTAAAAATATTTATATTTCCTCCTTGTCCGGAAATTGGTTAGATGTTTTAAAAAAAGTATTTGCTGCGACTGCTAAATCAGGCGCAAAAGTAGCTTGGAATCCGAGTGAAGCGCAATATTCAAGCGGTTTAAAAAAATTAGCGCCCTTTTTAAAAAGAACTCATGTTTTTGCGGTTAATAAAGATGAGGCTACCGAGTTAGCGGTTATTTCTGCCGGAAAGAAAAAACTCAGTCGTCAATTTTTAGATGATGAAAAAAATCTTTTGAAAATAATTAAAGAGTTTGGTCCGGAAATTGTGCTTGTTACTGCCGGTGAGGCCGGAGCCTATGCCTATGATGGTCAGAATTTTTATTATCAACCCAGCTTAAAAGAAAAAAAACGCTTAGATACAACCGGTGTCGGTGATATTTTTAATTCCACTTTTGTGGCCGGTTTAGAATTATATAAAGGTAATATTAAAAAAGCTTTGTATTTAGGAGCAAAAAATACCGCTGCTAAAATTGCTAATTTAGGAGCGCAAAGCGGTTTAGTAGCGCGACCTAAGATTTAAAGGTAACCAAAATTTAAGAAAGACGACCAAAATTTAAGAAAGACGACCAAAATTTAAGGAAGACGATTAAAGATTAAAGAAAGACGACCAAAGATTTAATTAATAAATTAAATTTATAATATGATTAAAGGAGTGATTATTAAAGAATTGAAAAAAAATCAGGATGAGCGCGGTTTTTTAACGGAACTTTTTCGCGCCGACGAATTAGACTATCAACCGGTTATGTCTTATGCTAGCTTTACTAAACCCGGCGTAATTCGTGGTCCTCATGAACATGTTTATCAAAGTGATTGTTTTGTTTTTTTTGGACCAGGCTCTTTTGCTCTACATCTTTGGGACAGGCGGAATAATTCCGAGACCAAAGGCGAGAAAATGGAATTAGTTGTGGGTGAAAATAATCCCTGCTTAGTGATTGTGCCTCCGGGAGTGGTTCATGGTTATAAATGTGTTTCTGAAGCAGATGCCTTAAGTTTAAATTTTCCTGATCAGTTATATCGTGGTGTAGGGAAGAAAGAAGAAGTTGATGAAATTCGCTGGGAACAAGATCCGGCCAGTCCCTATAAAATTGATTAAGGATAAAATTAAAAAATAATTTATTATTTCTATGTGTGTATTTTGTAAAATAATTACGGGTGAAATTCCTAGTTATAAAATTTACGAAGATGATCAAGTTTTTGCTTTTTTAGATATAAAGCCGGTGCATCCCGGACATACTTTGGTTATTTCGAAAAAACATGTGGCTAATTTAGAAGAAATCAGCGAAACGGATTTACAAGCGGTTATTTTAACCGTTAAAAAAATTGGCCAAATGCTAAAAAATAAATTAGGCGTTTTAGGTTACAATGTTTCTTTAAATAACGATCCTGTGGCCGGGCAAGAGATCCCGCATTTACATTTCCATATTATTCCTCGAAAAATTCATGATGGTTTAAAACTTTTTCCGCAGCAAGGCTATGCTCCCGGGGAAGCGGAAGAAGTGCTACGTAAATTATTAGCTTAAAATATTAGTTAAATTATGAAATTACTTGTAACTGGCGGAGCCGGTTTTATTGGCTCAAATTTCATTCATTATTGGCTCAAACATTATCCTGACGATCAAATTCGCAATTTAGATCTTTTAACTTATGCCGGTAATTTAGATAATCTTAGTGATTTAGTTGATAATCCTAACTATGAATTTATCAAGGGTGATATTGGCGATGAAAAAATTGTTAAAGAAGCTGTTGCCGGTGTTGATTTGATTGTTCATTTTGCTGCTGAAAGTCATGTAGATCGTTCTATAAAAAATTGTGCGGATTTTATTAAGACCAATGTGGAGGGTACCAGAGTTTTACTGGAGGCTGCACGCACAGCCCGTCCGGGCGGTTTACGCTTTCATCATATTTCCACTGATGAAGTTTTTGGCGCGTTAGATTTTAAAGATGAAAAGTTTAACGAGAACACTCCTTATGATCCCCGCTCACCTTATAGCGCCTCTAAAGCAGCCAGCGATCATTTGGTTCGCGCTTATTATCATACTTATAAATTACCAATTACCATTTCTAATTGTTCCAATAACTATGGTCCTTATCAATATCCGGAAAAATTATTGCCTTTGTTTATTACTAATTTATTGGAAGGAAAAAAAGTGCCAGTTTATGGCGATGGTAAAAACATTCGCGATTGGATACAGGTTGATGATCATAACCGCGGAGTGGATTTAATTATTAAGAAAGGAAGAATTGGCGAAACCTATTGTTTAGGCGGTAATAGTGAAAAAAGTAATTTGGAAATTACCTTATTAATTTTAGAGTTAATGGGGCAAGGTGAGGAGATGATTGAATTTGTGCCTGATCGTTTGGGTCATGATTTAAGATATGCGATTAATTTTTCTAAGGCGGAAAAGGAATTAGGGTTCAAACCGGAATTTTCTTTTGTTGATGGTCTAAAAGAAACAATTAATTGGTACAGTAATAATCGGGAGTGGTGGCAAAAATTAAAACAAAAATAATTTTATCATTTAAATAAATTTTATAATTAAAATAAAAAAGTATGGCTAAAAAAATATTTATCATTGAAGATGACGCTAGCATTTTATATGACTTAGAAGCCCAGTTTGCTAATACGGGCTATGAGATTGAAGTTAGTGAAGCAGATGAAGATGACGAAGAGTTACTTAGATTAATGCGCGAGTTTGAACCAGACTATATTGTTTTAGATTTGATTTTACCAAAGTTGGAAGGTTTTGACTTGCTTAAAAAAATAAAACTTGATCCAGAGTTAAGGGATAAAGAAGTTTTTATTTTCACTGATTTAAGCAATGAAGATAGTCGCCAACGCAGTTTAGAGATGGGGGCTGACTATGTTTTCTTCAAAGAGGAATTTGACACTTACCAATTTGCGGAAAAAGTGATAAAAATTATTAAAAATCAGGAAAAAATAACCGGCGATGAGGATCATGAGGAAGAAGTTTGGAATGAATAAGCTGTTTGACTAAAAGCGTTTAAGTCGTTAGAATAAGTAGTTGTATAATATTTATGTTTATCAAGCAAATCGGTATTGATTTGGGAACAACTTATACTTTAGTTTATTTACCGCGTCGCGGCATTGTTGTTAATGAGCCAAGCGTCGTGGCGGTTTCTAATATTGACCGAAAAATTTTAGCGGTGGGCAATGAAGCAAAGGATATGTTAGGACGTACGCCCGACACGATTACTGCTGTTAAACCCTTAAAAGAGGGCGTAATTGCTGATTATCGCGCGACCGAAGCCATGATTCGCTATTTTATTAATAAGACTTTAGGCGGATTAAGATTATTCAGACCGGAAGTGATGGTATCGGTTCCGGCCGGAATTTCTTCAACTGAAAGACGAGCGGTAATTGAAGCCACTATTTCTGCCGGGGCTAAAGCCGCCTATATTATTAAAGAACCGGTTGCGGCGGCGATTGGCGCTGATATTCCGATTGGTTCAGCTACTGGCCACATGGTGGTTGATGTTGGCGGTGGAACAGCGGAAATGGCGGTTATTTCTTTAGGCGGGGTCGTAGCCTCAACTTCAGTGCGTGTTGGTGGCAATAAATTTGACGCGGCCATTTTAGAATTTATTCGCAAAAAATATAATTTAGCGATTGGTGAAAGAACAGCCGAGGAAGTGAAAATAAATATTGGTTCGGCTTTATATATGGAAGATAAATTACACATGGAAGTGCGCGGGCGCGATATTGTTACCGGCTTGCCACGTAGCATCACTGTTTCTAGTGATGATGTTACCGAGGCAATTCAACATGAACTGGAAGCAATTATTTCTGCCGTTAAAAAAGTTTTACATAAAACTCCACCTGAACTTTCAGCTGATATTATGGATAAGGGAATTGTCTTGACCGGTGGCAGCGCTTTACTTAGAAACATGGATCAATTAATTGCCCGCACAACCGGCGTTCCAGCTTACGTAGCTGATGACGCCATGCTCTGCGTGGCCAAGGGAACAGGTATTGCTTTAGATAATCTTGATTCTTATAAACGCAGTATTTTAGCGACCAAATAAAAAACAAGCCTTAATCGGCTTGTTTTATTTTATATGATAATTGGAATAGATGCCTCACGGGCGAATTTAAAAAGAAAAACCGGTACGGAATGGTACTCGTTTTATTTAATAAAAAATTTAGCGCGCATTGATAAAGAAAATAAATATCTTCTTTATTTAAATGAACCAGCTTCACCAGAATTAGAATCGGCTGTTAAAGATAATCCTAATTTTACTTTCAAGCTTTTAAAATGGCCGTTTCAATCTTTTTGGACTCTGGGTCGTTTAACTTTAGAGATGATTTGGCGCCGTCCGGATGTTTTATTTATACCGGCTCATACCATGCCCTTGGTTTATGGTCGGAAAACGGTAAATACTATTCACGATATTGCTTTTATGCGTGATAATAGTTTATATCGTTCTTTAGGGGTCAAAACTAATGGTTCTTTTTCAAAAAAAGTAATTAATGCCTTAGTTTATCTTTTTACTCTTGGTCGTTATCGTTCTCAATCACTTGATTATTTAGATTGGTCAACTAAGTTTGCCTTAAAAAAAGCTAAGAAAATAATCACAGTTTCTAATTTTACAAAAAAAGAAATTTTAAATATCTATCCCAAAACCAAAGCAGAAAAAATAAAAGTCATTCATAACGGTTATAATGATAATTTATATAAAGTAAATAATGATCAAGCGCAAATTAAGGCGGTGTTGGAAAAATATGATCTTGAGCAGCCTTATTTTTTATATGTAGGACGTATAGAAAAAAAGAAAAACACTCCGGCCTTAATTGAGGCTTTGGCCATTTTAAGATACTCGCAACCGGAGATAAAAGAAAAATTAGTTTTAATCGGTGACGCCAGTTTTGGTTTTGATGAAGTTAAATATGTGATTGAAGAATTTAATTTAAATAATGATGTTTATATGCCTGGTTGGGTTGATGAAGCTGATTTACCTTATATTTTTAATGGTGCCAGCGCTTTTATTTTTCCTTCCAAGCATGAAGGTTTTGGTATCCCTCTTCTACAAGCTATGGCTTGCGGTTTACCGGTAGCAGCTTCGGATATTCCAGTTTTTAGAGAAGTGGCGGGTGAGGCAATGCTTTATTTTGATCATAATGACAGTCGCGCGATTGCCGAAGCGATGGCGAAGTTAGCTTTGAATCAAGAATTAAAAAATGATTTAAGAGAGCGCGGTTTGGCTTGGGTGAAAAATTTTAGTTGGGAGAAATGCGCTCGCGAAACTTTGAAAGAAATCACTGATATTTAAGCGATTTTATCTCTAATTTTATCTCTAAATAACGGCCAATTTATAATTTGTAAAAAGTCAAGTTTGTGTTATTATATAGATGTTATATGAAGAAAATCATAACATCTTTTTTTGTTTTATCCTTTGTTTTTGCCGGGTCAACTTGGGCCGCTATCACGCCTAATGACCCTTTTTTTAGTAATCAATGGTATTTGGCTAAAATAAGAGCAGATAAGGCTTGGGATAAAGTTTCAAGCAGTCCAGACACGGTAATCGCCGTCATTGATTCTGGTATTCAAATTGATCACCCTGATTTACGAGATAATATTTGGATTAATCAAGACGAAATTCCCGGTGATAATATTGATAATGATAATAATGGTTTTATTGATGATGCCTATGGCTGGGATTTTGTAAAAAATGTTCCTGACCCTTCGCCAAAATTTGATGAAGAATGGACCAGCGCCGGCGTTTCGCACGGAACCATGGTGGCGGGAATAATTTCTGCCAGTGGTAATAATGGTTTAGGAGTGGCAGGTGTAACTTGGAAAGCGCAGATCATGGCTCTTAAAGCTTTAAGTGATAAAGGGGAAGGGAAAACCAGTGATGTAATTAGAGCAATTGATTATGCAATTAATAATGGCGCCGACATCATCAATTTAAGTTTTACCAGTTTAAATTATAATGACGCTTTACAAGAAGCAATTTATCGCGCCCATCGAGCCGGAGTAATTGTTGTGGCTGCGGCCGGTAATGAACAATCGGCTGGTGAAGGTTATAATATTGATGAAACGAAAATTTATCCTGCTTGTTATGACGGTCGCTTGATCGGTGAGAATATGGTAATTGGTGTCGCCGCCACTGATGCGCTTGATCAAAAAACCAGTTTTTCCAGTTATGGTTTTAATTGTGTTGATATTACGGCGCCGGGAATAAGTTTTTTTAATTTAACTACTAATGTTAATCTCCCGGGAGCAGATAAATATTATGACGGTTATTGGTCTGGAACTTCTATGGCAGCGCCTCTAGTATCGGCCACTCTGGCTTTAATTCAACAAGCTAATCCTGAATTAAGTCGACGTGAAGTAGTGAATATTTTATTTGCCTCAACCGATAATATTAGTCGTTTAAATCCTGATTATCTTGGTCAATTGGGTAATGGTCGTTTAAATGTTAATCGGGCGGTGGAAATGGCTAAGGAAAAACTTCATAGTCGCCTGGGACGTTTAATTATTAATCCCACTAGTGGCAATTTAGAGGAAACGAGTAAGGTAGTAGCCGCCAATGGTGATAAAGTTTATGAATTGAAAAAAGAAATCTTGAAACCGGGAGTGAAATTTTTTGCCGGCGACGTTAACGGTGATGGACTTGAAGAATTAGTTGTCGCGGCCTCAAAAAATGAAGAGCCGAAAATAAAAATTTATAATCATCAAGGTGTTTTTATTTCTGAATTTTTAGCGATGGATAAAAATTTTCGCGGTGGTTTGAATATTTCTTTAGAAGATTTAGATAACAATGGATTGGAAGAAATTATTGTTACGCCTGCCAGCGCTGGTCGTTTAGAGGTGAAAGTTTTTGATTATCAGGGCAGTTTAAAAAATCAATTTTTTGTGGCCGGCAACAATTTGCGTGGTGGTTTGAATGTTGCCGCCGGTGATTTAGATGGTAAGGGACAGAGACAAATAGTCGTTGCTTTTGGATCAGAACTTGAACCGCAAGTAAGGATTTTTAACACCAATGGCAATTTATTAGGTGTTTTCTTGGCCTACGAAAAGACTTTTCGCGGTGGTGTAAATTTAGCAGTGGCTAATTTAGATGGTCGTAAGGATCGCGGTAAAGCTGAGATAGTAGTTGCTCCCGGTCCTGGTCGACAACCCCAAATTAAGGTGTTTGATAATCATGGACGGGTAAAAAAAAGTTTTTTGGGGTATAATAGTAATTGGGCAAATGGAGTTCATGTGGCGGCGGGTGATATAAACAGTGATGGCACGGCAGAGATAATTCTCAGTGCTTATCCGGGAGGAGCGCCACATGTCAGAATCTTTTCAGGAAAAGGCATGATAATAGAATCGTTTTATACCTACCAAGAAAATTTTAGTGGTGGCATTAAAGCCGAAGTAATAAAAATAAATAATTAAATTTATTATATGTCACGAAAAATAATTTTTGATAAAAAAAATGTTCTAGTAGCCGGCGGAGCTGGTTTTATCGGTTCTCACTTATGTGATGAATTAATTAAAAGTTGCAAAGTAATTTGCGTGGATAATTTTATTTCCGGCACGGAAATGAATATTGACCATCTTTTGGCTAATCCGGATTTTTTCTTTATTAATCATGATATGTCTGAACCTCTGGATTTAGAGGGAATTCCTGAGTTGAAAAAATTTAAAGTAGAATTTCAGGGTATCCAAGAAATATATAATTTGGCTTGCCCGATGTCGCCGCGTCGCTTTTTAGATAATCGGTTGGCTATTTTAGAGGCAAATTCTTCAACGGTTCGTAATTTATTAAATATAGCCGTCAAGTATAATTCCAAATTATTACATTTTTCTTCTTCTGTGGTTTACGGTCCTCGTCATCTTGATGATCCAAGTTTTAAGGCCAAGGAAAGCGATTTAGGAATAGTAGATAATCTTTCTCCTCGCGCTTGCTATGATGAAGGGAAGCGATTTGCCGAGACCATGGTTTCTACTTATCGTTCCGTTTATAATATTGACGCTAAAATAATTCGTCTTTTCCGTGTTTATGGACCAAGAATGCAATCCGATGATGACCAAATGATTCCTGATTTTATCAATAACGCGCTTGAGGATAAGGATATTATTATTAATGGCGATAATAATTTTTCTTCCTCCTTTTGTTATATTGAAGATGTTTTAGACGGCATATTTAAGGTGATGAACTCCGAATTGCCCGGGCCAATTAATATCGGCTCCGATGTTGATTGTAATTTAGATGACTTAGTAAATAATATTATTCGTCAAACAAATTCTAAATCAAGAATTATACACGCTGAGAATTTACTTTTCCTAACCGAACTTTTATTGCCAGATATTAAATTAGCTCGCAATGAATTAGGTTGGATGCCGGTGGTTACCTTAGATAATGGTTTGAAGAAAACAATTTTTGATATTAAAGCCCATAAAAAACTCCAGAGATTTTAAACGCTATTTCATTTTAAATATAAAAAACAGCTCCGAAAAATGAAGCTGTTTTTTTAAAATATTTAGTCCTAAATATTATTTATTTTTGTAAATAAATCTCGCTCGTCTCCGGGATTAAACAAAATATCATTTTGACCAACGATTTCCGGAACCCCACCTAAGTTAGAAGCAATTACTTGCACGCCCAGATTTTTTGCTTCAATAATTATCGTTGGTGAATTTTCATAACATAGCGAAGGCATAACCAAGAGATCGGATTTTTTTAATTCCTCCTCAAGTTTGTCTTTATTTAAATAACCAAGATATTGTAGACGTTTATCAGCACCGATTAAATTTATTATCTCTTTTTCACAACTACCGCGTCCGGCAATCTTTAAAGTTAAATTAGGGCCAGCTAATTTTTTAAAAGCTTTGATTAGGAAAATAATGCCTTTATGTTTTTCAATTTGTCCCGCAAAAAATAAAGTTTTGTGCTGATTGTTTATTTTTTTATTTTGTGAAGCAAAATTATTATCTAAATTATTTTTTGCAAGATTATTTTTTGATTCTAGATTAAAGATTTTTTCCAGACTAGTAATCTCGGTTTTTGCGTCAGGAAAAAAATTTCTTTTCGTGTGTTCTTTCAATAACCAGTTTGAGGGGGAAATTACTAAATCAGGCGTGCCAATTAAACGACGTGTCATTTTTTGATATATTTTAGCTGGAATAGTGTTGAGGATTCTTTCTTTACCAAAAAATATTAAGCCCGAGGGATGAAGAAGTTGAATATCATGTAAAAAATGATGATGTTTAGCGCCGCTTAATTTAATGGCGCTGGCTGACATAAATCCTAAACCCATTAAATTATGAGTAACAACTAAATCTGGTTTTTCCTGATTAAGTATTTTTTGGCAAGCTGTAAATTTTTTGAAATCAAATAAATTAAAAATATGCCAAAATAAACGTAAAAAAATTGGTCTTTTGCCTATATTATAAAATTCACTATCAATGTAATAAGTTTTGCAATTAGCTGTTCGTTGTTTTTCCAACAATTCGGTATTAGCGTTTTTATGTTTGCTGGTAATTAAAAAAACTTCATGACCGGCCGCTTGATAATTTTTCAACATAATAGACGCGACTTTTTCCGCGCCACCACGCGCATAGGGAGCAAACAAGTGATTCATTAAACCTATTTTCATAATTAAGTCATTAAACTTATTTTAATATTTTAACTCTGCTTATTATCTATAAATAAATCCTCGTACATTTGTCTTATTTTATTTTGATCGTATTTATCAATCGCTTTTTGCCGAGCTGCTTGCGACATTCTTTTCCTTAAACTTTCATTTTCTAAAATAAAATCAATTTTAGCGCTCAAATCTTCCATCTTACCTGGCTCAACCAATAAACCTTCTTTTAAATTAGTAAAAACACTTCTAACACCGGGTAAATCAGAAGCAATAACCGGCACACCACAGGCTAACGCTTCAATCAGAACCAAGCCAAAAGCTTCGTTGCTGTTAATGGAAGGCAAAATTAATAAATCAGAGTTTTGCAAATTTTTAATTAATTCTGTCTCATTTAGTTTACCTAAAAAATCCACCTTTTTTTCCAACCCCAATCTTTTACTCAAAGCCTCATATTCCGGTCGCAAATCTCCTTCGCCAATAATATTTAAATGCCATTTTCTTTCACTTTTTAAAAAGGCCAGAGATTTTAATAAAATATCCACGCCTTTAAAATAATGAGCACTATCTAAACCACCGACAAAAATTAAATCCAAACGATCACGTTTAATAAATAGTTCGTTTACTTGCTGAATTATTTTTTTTGTTTTAGCAATTAAGGAATTGTCACTGGGTAAATTAATTTCTTTGGGAATAAATTTGGTAGTATCAACGCCAAAGGGAATTTCTTTAAATTTTTCTGGATGGGATTGATAAAAATTTTTAATTTGGCTGTGCTTAATGTAATCAAAACTAGCACTGATAATTAAATCCGCTTTTTTAAGCAGTGATTCACGCACCAGTTGACTGGGGATACTTAGTATTTTATTAAGCCAAGATTTATTTTCCACATCCATGTGGTAATGGATGATGAGTTTAGTTTTTTGGTTAAAAATTTTAAATAACCAAATAATTTCCGCTGTGCCAAAGAAAGGGTAGTGAAGATAAATATAATCAAATTTTTTTAAACGCCAAAGTAGTTGTACTAAAATTGCGCCATGGCCTTTTTGGACAAGTGGCCGAGTCGTTTGCGGTGTAAAAGTAAACACTTCGTGTTTAGTCTTTAAAATGGTTTCAATTTTGTAAGCACTGTTGCCGATCCCACCGGCATAAGGCGGAAAGGCGCAGACTACTTGAGCAATTTTCATAATTATTTTTTTGCCTTTACTTTATTGATCTTTATTTTCTTTTGTATTTTCATCGTCAAGTTTATTTACTTTATCAAGGGCGATTTTTCTGGCGATTTCAGTTAAATTAGAATCAAGTTTAGCCAAAGAAAGACGAAGCTTAAAGACTAGGTAAAATAAAATCATAACTGTTAGGTAGAGGAGAAAATTAATACCTGAGCCGGAAAAACCCAAGAATTCAACTAAGCGATCAATTTGGCGGATGAAAACAATGGCTAGCGCGCCTAAACACCAAAAAATTAACCAAAAATAAAATTCATTTAGATTTATTTTTTTCTTGTTTTTTTGTTCAAATAAACGCCAAATAAAAAGGGCGATAATAACGAGCGCGAAAATTTGCTGTAGCATATATTTATTATTAATCTATTTTTAAATTTAAAATTGAAAGGCGTTGCTGATAATTATTTAATGATTTTTCTGATTAGCAAATCCTTTATTATTTTAAAACCACTGGAAAATTTTTGGCCAAATTCATGGTAAACCACGGTGATTGGTACTTCTTCAATTTTGAGTTTATTTTTAAATAGTTGGTGCAAAATTTCACTGCAGTGGGCCATACCATCATTTTTAATTTCTATTTTTTGGGCGGCTTCTTTACTAAAAACGCGAAAACCACTTTGCGGATCACTGAGTTTAATATTAAAAAAAAGACGATTCACCAGTCGCGCGAGAGGCATAATAATGTTTTTTTTGCTGGCTGGTAATTTTGATTTTTTAGTTAAAAAACGCGAGCCTAAAGCAACTTGGGCACGTCCGGATGTGATTGGTAATATTAAATCAGGAATTTCTTCCGCACAAAATTGATTGTCAGCATCAAAATGAATAATAATATCAGCGTTTTTTAAAAGGGCATAGTCATTGCCGGTTTGTAGAGCCGCTCCTTGACCACGGTTAATGGGATGTTTTAAAACCGTTGCCCCGGCTGCCTGTGCTAATTGAGCCGTATCATCGCTTGAACAATCATCAACTACTACTATTTCATCAACAAAAGGCCGAACGCGACTGATTACTTCAGTGATGTGTTCGGCTTCGTTATAAGCAGGAATGATACAGATTTTTTTCATGGTTTTAGTTTAGGTGTTTTCTTTTATTAAACTAATTAGTGCCCGCCAAAATTCTTTAGTTCTGATATTTTGACTATTTTCTAAAATGAAATTTTTTGTTTTTTTATTCAAATGTAAAATTTCAAATTGCCCAATTTTTTCTCGACGTTCCTTAGTGCTAGTTGTTTTCTTTCTTTTTGGGCGATTTAAGGTCTTCAGTTTCTGTCCGCAAATCATTAGCAGATTATCAAGAATTAATTTTTTCGGCAAATCCAAGGTTAAAAGTTTAAATAAGGCTTCAAAAGAATTAACGGCTTTAAGTGTTACTAAAACTAGACGCCCGGTATTAGCGGCTAAAATAGCTCTGCCTAAATCAGCTTCATTTTCGCTATCAAGCGCTAAGACATCAGTATCATGATGCATTACCCATTCCCAATCAATTTGTTCTCCGGCTAAATAATTAAGCCCTTCAATTTCCAAGTCTGGATATTTGCCCAAAAAATAGACATCTTTTTTTTCTCTATCTATCTCTTTTAACAGGGAAAAGAGGGTAGTGCTGCGACCCTGTCTTTCTGGAGAGCTAATGACAATTAAACCACCTTTTTTCAGTAAAGATTTTTTGATAAAATTTTTTTGCGTTGCGTTTAATCCCAGTTTGCTAAGAGACAGTAGTCTTTTTTTATCTTTCAAGATGTTAATAATTATTTTTTCCCCAAAATAATCAGGAATAATGCTTAAATAAAAATTAAGTTGATAGTTTTTATTCTTTATTTTACAATATTTGCCGTTCATTAATTCTTCCGGAGCTATCTTTAGCAAAGCTCTTAAATTATTGCCTAAGTCATTTTCTAATTTTTTAGGCAATTTAAAATAAGCTTCTTCGCCATAAGGTAATTTATAAAAGCAGCTTAGCTCATCTTTAGACGGGGTAATAATTAATTTTTCCGCTCTTTTTTGGACTGCTAGGCCAAAAAGGCGATTTAATGATTTATTCGCCATAATGCTATTATTTTAGCACATTTTATATTATTTTTAAAATATGATAAACTAAAATGTAAAGGCCGGGTTTTACTGATATTTTTTTGTATGGCCTTAAGTATTTTTTGAGTAATTTTTCAGTTATGAATTATTCTAATATTTACGCCCGAATTTATAATTTTCGCGTGGCAATCGCCAAAAATTTTAAGCAGCTTTTTAGTATCCCGGCAGTTAAAATTTATGTCATTTTTTTAGTTTTTTTACAGATTTCAGCTTGGGTTCAAGCGATTTTGATTAGGCGCAAAATAAGTGATGATTTTCTAGTCTTGCATTATAATATTGATTTTGGTGTTGACTTAGTTGGTCGTGCCAATGATATTTTCTATTATCCTTTTTTGGGTTTATTGGTGTTTATTTTGAATTTAACTTTAGCCGCTTTTTTTTCGCGTCGTCCGCAGGCTAAAATTACTACCCATTTGTTTTTAGCGGCAACTTTAATTTTCGGCTCTTTTTTAAGCTTGGTTTTAGTTGCTATAAATTTAATAAATTTTCGTTAATTAAATTGTTAATCTAATTCGTTAATTAAATTGTTAATCTAATTGGTTATGGAAATGCAAATTATTAGAGTTTTATTTTTTTCCGTTCTTTCTTTTGTAGTCGCAATTTTATCGGCTCCGCTTTTAACTCATTTTTTGTATAAGTATAAGTTGGGCAAGAAAATTAGAAATAGCGGTAAAACACCAATTTTCAGTGAACTACATGCTCATAAAGCTGGTACACCAACCATGGGTGGTATTTTAATTTGGGGAACGGTTTTAGCTTTAATTTTGTTTTTTTATTTTTTAAGTAATATTCTCCCCAGTAACACTTGGCAATTTTTTAATTTTTTATCGCGTTCCGAAACTCTATTGCCACTCGGCGCTTTAATTGCTACCGCGCTGATTGGTTTGGTTGATGATTGGTTGGATGTTACTGGCAAAGGGGTTTTTGGCGGTGGCGGTTTAAAGTTACGTCATCGACTTATCATTTATACTTTAATCGCTATTTTTTGCGCCCTCTGGTTTTATTTTAAATTAGATTGGACAGTTATTCATTTACCGTTTTTTGGCAATTTTGAAATTGGCGCTTGGTATATTCCTATTTTTATTTTTATTATTGTCGCTACTGCTTTTTCGGTTA